>Ga0307929_1000004_pt1 | contig 274977 bp, 315 predicted proteins | sample AceLakmetage1330_FD_203160 | JGI IMG/M metagenome (GOLD analysis project Ga0307929, IMG submission 203160) | Saline water microbial communities from Ace Lake, Antarctica - #1330 | ecosystem: Environmental > Aquatic > Non-marine Saline and Alkaline > Saline | place: Antarctica: Ace Lake...
CAAGTTATGGAGGACAAAGTTCAAGATCAAGTGAAGGAAGACCAAGCTTTGGAGGAAGATCAGAAGGAAGGAGTTTCGGTGGAAGAGATAATAGAAGTTCAAGTTCAGATTCAAGACCAAGTTATGGTAGTAGGCCTAGCTCAGGAGGAAGATCAGAAGGAAGAAGTTTCGGTGGAAGGGATAATAGAAGTTCAAATTCAAGACCAAGTTATGGAGGACAAAGTTCAAGATCAAGTGAAGGAAGACCAAGCTTTGGAGGAAGATCAGAAGGAAGGAGTTTCGGTGGAAGAGATAATAGAAGTTCAAGTTCAGATTCAAGACCAAGTTATGGAGGACAAAGTTCAGGTTCAAGTTATGGTAGTAGGCCTAGCTCAAGAGAAAGATCAGATTCAAGAGGGACTAGTGAGAGAAGAACTAGTAGAAGTAGTGATAAAAGTAGAGATGGACGAACTTCATCTAGACCTAATTTCGCGAGAAAGAGAAGTTAATCTTGAATATAAAAACACTTAAAAAGGATGATTGAAATATCTTATTATGGCAACAAAAATCGCTGCAGCACAAAATAGAATGTTCAAGAATGCATTTGTATGTAAAGTTTGTAAACATAAAATGAAACTTGAAAATTTGAAAATCTTAGCTGGAAAAGCGAGATGTAGAAAATGTGGATCTGGTGATTTTAGACCTCAAAGGAAAAAGTAAGATATTCTATAGGTTCTTTTATTTTTAGCACCATTTTGTTGATTTCATTATTTATTTTTCTGTCGCAAGCTAAGTATCCATTCATGCTTAGAGAACGAGAGCACCATTCTTTTATTATTAGATCTTCGTTATTTTTTATCTGTTGTAGTAAATTATGGTCTAATGGCTCTTCGTATATTTTTCCAAGATATTGTGTCTGAATCTTGGAATTAATGGCTAAGAAATTCAATACACCATCAGAAGTGTAATTGTAATGTATTGTTGATTCTTCTCCTAAAAATGTATGTTTTGTGGAGTAATCGTAGCTATCTTCTATAATTTTAATATAATCTTCATTACCCATAAAAAAACGAGTTTTTGCTTTTATATAAATAAGAACAATATGGTTTAATATGGTGAATATATATTTAAAAAAAAGAAAAAAGGGAACTAAAAATAATGTTCCAAGATTAAATTGATAATATTTCTATTTTTGTTTCTGGAATTCTTCCGAAAGTTTTTGCTGCTACCGCTTTTGCATTAAGTCGTTCTGCATTCTCTACTAAAGTAGATGTTGCGTTCATACTCATTAATACAAAGGCATCTTTCATTCTCATTGCGCTAAGCCGTGAAGATGAAATATCTTTGATAATTTTCAAATCTTCATTTAAAATTAAAACATTTCTTGATTTTAATTCCTTTGCGAAGCTTCTTATTTTATCTTTATCAGCGTCAGTCAAATCTCGTTTTTCTACAGGTTCATCTTTACTCTGTGATTGAGTTGATAATTTCTTTGAACCTTTTAAGAAAATTTCTGCTTTAACTTTCTTTCGTAATGCTTGATGAATTTCTTTCCCTGTCAATTCTTCTACTTCTTTTCCATCTGGTGCTTGTACTATATAAGCAACTTTTGCGTTCTCATAAACATTTTGAGCGATTAGGTTTCCGCCTCTATCACCGTCTACGAAAAGAGTAATTTCTTTTGTTTCACCAAGTGTTGTTATGCTTTTTGGGAATCTTGTTCCTTGCATACCAACTACATTATTGAATCCATACTTTAATAGATTAACAACATCAGCACGACCTTCTACGACTATTACTTCATAAGAGGTTTCTAATTCTGGACCTGCGGCTAGGCCTTCAGTTCCATAAGAAACGATTTTTGCTGTTCGTGTTGATTCTCGTAATTCTGTTTCCATTTCACGAGTATCCATTCCTTCATTCTGAACTTTTGCTAAAAGTTGTTTAGCTCTTTCCATAATGTAGTCACGTTTGCTTCCTCTTACATCTTCGATTTCTCGAATTGTAATTTTTGCATCGGTTGGTCCGATTTTGTCAATAGTCTCTAATGAAGCTGCGATAATAGTTGTTTCAGTTTTATCTAATGCTGTTGGGATTCTTATCTCTCCTCTTGTTTTCCCGTCTTCAGTTGTTAGATCAACTTCAACTCTACCTATTTTCCCTTCTTTTTGAAGTTCTCGTAATTCCATATCAGCACCTAAAAGACCTTCTGTCTGTCCAAAGATTGCTCCGATTACATCGGGTTTTTGAAATGGTCCTTCTGCTGTAAAGTCAGCTATTATAGAGTATTTTATTGATGATGGACTAATTTTTGCCATTTTATTTTTCTCCTTAATTTAGTTATTTATCGTTAGAAATGTGTCTACTATTTTTTCTTCTTATGTCTCTCGGTCTAAAGTAAATATGATCGTAAGTTTAATAATCTGATTTTTAATAAATTATTTCTAACAACGTGAAAAGCCATTTTTTATTTATAAAGGTTTGGGAAGGCTCTTTCTTTTAAAAAAAGAAATCCCCTGGAGAAAGAAAAGCGTAAATTAACAATAATTCTCTTTACCAAAATTCATCTTCTAACTCTTGATCTATTTGTCTTGACATTTCTTTTAATCTTTCTAATGTTTGAAAAATATCTTTTTCTATCTCATTTGTTAGTTTCTCTAAACTTCTTGTTTTTAGTGTGTAACCGGTTTCTTTTTTGATGACGATTCCTGAATCTCTTAACTTTGTTATATGATGTATTACTGTTGCTCTAGATAATCTTGATCTTTCTGCTATTTCGTCAGATGATATTGGTTCTTTTTCTTTCAATAAATTTACAAAAATTCTGAAACAAGATTTCTCTTTATCCCGTTTGTTAAACATGCCTAAGCTATTGGAAAAAGACCTAATTTTTTCATTTAATTCACATTCACCAGAATCTTCCAAATCTATAATTGTTATTTCTTTGAAAATATCCATTATTATACAACAATCGAAAAGTTTAAATACCTGTTGATTTTAAGTAAACTATCTTGTTGACCTAAGGTCGACAAATAAAAAGAAAAAAATGGAAAAAGAAGAAGAAAATACTGAAGCAACTCAAGAAGAGAACAAAGAAAAGGAATACTTTGAGAGCTTACAAAGACTTCAGGCCGAATTTGATAATTTTAGGAAAAGAACTGAAAAAGAAAAAACAGAAATTGTAAAATATGCTGAAGAGAGTTTAATGGTGGAATTATTGGATATCTTAGACGGATTTGAATTATCTTTAAAATATAGCAAAGATGAGGGAGTTAAGATGATTTATTCAGAATTATATTCATTGCTTGAGAAAAAGGGTTTGAAAACTATTGAAGTAAGGGGCGATTTTAATCCTTTATTCCATGAAGCATTAATGAAAGAAGATGGAAAAGAAGAAAATAAGATATTAGAGGAATTACAGAAAGGGTACTTGTTAAACGAAAAAGTTATAAGGACAGCAAAAGTTAAGATAAGTAAATTAGGAGAACAAAAAAATGGCTAAAATAATAGGAATTGATTTAGGAACTACTTTTTCAGCAGTAAGTGTACTTGAAGGTGGGAAACCGAAGATTATACCAAATTCTGAAGGAAATAATACTACTCCTAGCGTTGTTGCTATAAATAATGGAGAGATATTAGTTGGAGAGATTGCAAGAAGACAGGCAATTGCAAATCCAAAAAACACTATTAGAAGCATAAAAAGATTAATGGGACAAAAAGATAAAGTTAAAATTGATAATAAAGACTATACTCCTGAAGAGATTTCTGCTATGATTTTACAGAAATTAAAAAAAGATGCGGAGAACTATTTGGGTCATGATGTAAAAGATGTAGTAATTACTGTTCCAGCTTATTTTGAAGATGCTCAAAGACAAGCTACAAAAGATGCAGGACAAATTGCAGGATTAAATGTAAAAAGGATTGTGAATGAACCAACGGCAGCGGCTTTGGCTTACGGTTTAGATAAAACGCATGCTCATAATATTTTGGTTTTTGATTTTGGTGGTGGGACATTTGATGTTTCTGTTTTAGAGTTAGGCGATGGTATTTTTGAAGTAAAAGCGACGAGTGGAAACAATCACTTAGGTGGAGATGATATTGACGAAGTAATTATTGATTATTTAGCTAAAGAATTCAAAAAGATAAACGGAATTGATTTGAGAGAAGATTTAGTGGCTTTACAAAGATTAAAAGATGCGGCAGAAAAAGCAAAGATTGAATTAAGTTCTGCTCAACAGACAAAAATTAATATTCCTTATATTACTGCCGATAATAATGGTCCAAAACACTTAGATATTGAATTATCAAGAGCAAAATTTGAAGAAATTTGTGATTCTATTTTTGAAAAATTAAAGGCACCTACAAAATTAGCAATTAAAGATGCTAAGTTGGAAAAGATTGATAAAATAATTTTTGTTGGTGGAAGCACTAGAATTCCAAAAGTTGAAAAGATAATTAAGGACATTACAGAACTTACTCCTGATAAATCTATCCATCCTGATGAAGCTGTTTCATTAGGAGCTGCAATTCAAGGAGGAATTTTAGGAGGAGATGTTAAAGATATTTTATTATTAGATGTTACACCATTAACTTTGGGAATTGAAACATTGGGTGGAATTAGAACACCTTTAATCGATAAAAATACAACTATTCCAACAAAGAAAAGTCAGATCTTCTCTACAGCTGCAGATAGTCAGCCTGCAGTAACAATCAATGTTTTACAGGGTGAAAGAGAAATGTCAGCTGATAACAAATCTTTGGGTAGATTTGATTTAGTAGGAATACCACCTGCACCAAGGGGAGTTCCACAAATTGAAGTTACTTTTGATATTGATGCTAATGGTATTGTAAATGTTTCAGCTAAAGATTTAGGAACAGGTAAAGAACAAAAAATAACAATTACTGGTGGTTCTGGACTAAATAAAGATGAAATAGAAAAAATGTTGAAAGATTCTGAAAAATATAAAGAAGAAGATGCAAAGAGAAAAGAAGATATTGAAGTAAAAAATAATGCCGAGTCATTAATATATACAACTGAGAAGATGCTTAACGAATATAAAGAAAAGATTGATGAAGAAACAAAGGTAAAGATTGAGACTGAGATTAAAGAACTAAAAGAATTATTGACAAAGGAAGATACAGAAAAGATTAAAGAAAAATTAGAAGAGATCCAAAAAGTTGCTCAAGAAGTTGGAGCAAAAATGTATCAACAGGCAAGTCAAGAAGAAGCAAAAAATGAAAATTCTGGCGAAGAAAAAGTAGAAGATGCTGAAGTTGTTAGCGAAAAGGAAGAAGAGGCTGAAGTTGCTGACAAAAAAGAGGAAAGTTCTGAAGTTGTTGATGAGAAAGAAGAAAAGTAATTATTTCTTGTTTCAATAAAACTTAAATATAGAAATTACAAGATGAAACTATGGAGAAAAAAGATTATTATGATGTTCTTGGAGTTAAGAAAACAGATGATAAAGAAACTATTAAAAAAGCATATAAAAAACTAGCGTTAAAATATCATCCAGATAGAGCTGAGGAAGACAAAAAACAAGCTTATGAGAAAAAATTTAAAGAAATTAGTGAAGCTTATGCTGTTTTGACTGATGATACAAAAAAGAAACAATATGATTCTTACGGCCATGGTAATTTTGATCAGAGATATAGTCAAGAAGATATTTTTAGAGGAGCAGATTTTTCAAGTGTCTTTGAAGATTTATTTCAAAGCAGTTTTTTTAACAACTTTAGAGGTTCTGATTCTTCTTATAGTGGGGAGAATAGTGTTGGTAGAGATTTACAGTATAGATTGACAATTGATTTTGAGGAAGCTGTTTTTGGTGTTGAAAAAGAAATTGAAATAGAGAAGGATGTAGTTTGTAAAACTTGTGAAGGTACTGGTGCTAAAAATAAAGAATTTGTTAAATGCGAAAAATGTAATGGACAAGGTAGAATGAATGTAGAACAGAGAACGCCTTTTGGTATTATTAGACAGACAAGAGTTTGTTCTGAGTGTTTGGGGCGAGGAAAATCTGCTAAGCAATCTTGTTCTGTGTGTTCTGGAAAAGGAGTAATAAATAAGAAAGTAAAAGTTAATGTTAAGATACCAGCTGGAATAGATAATGATCAAACATTAAGGGTGAAAGGTTCTGGAAATGAAGCTTCTAGCGGTCATAATGGCGATTTATTATTATTAATCAATGTTAAGCCTCATAAAGTTTTCAGAAGAGAGGAGGATGATATTCATATGGATTTAGATATTCGTTTTTCACAAGCGGCATTAGGATGTAATATCTTGGTCCAAACATTACAGGGAAATACAAAAATAAAAATACCTAGTGGAACCCAATCTAATACTATTCTTAGATTAAAGGGAAAAGGCATAAAAAATGTATCTTACTATAGAACGGGAGATCAGTTTATAACGATTAAAGTTGTAACGCCAAAGAGTCTATCTAAGAAAGAGAAGCAATTGTTTAAAGAGCTCGAGAAGATTGAGTAAAAAATATTGATTCTGGAATATGTGTTGGGTCTGTAGTGATGTAAAGTCCCCTTTTGCTTAATATTTTATAGATTTCTTCATCTGGCTCGAACGGCACAGATATACTACCCTCTTTATATTTCGGATCAAAAGTTGTCCTTCTTGAAAAATTACTACCTCTTTTTCTATTAGCATAAAGAAAAATATTTTTACCTGTTGTCTCACCACTATTACGAGCCTTTGCTGCTGACATAAGACGATAAGTAGTGTGATCAATTTTCTCAAGTATTAAATCTGCATCTTTATCTGTTGGAAATGGGACATATACTCTCCGACTTTTGTTTACTTTCTCAATAGGAATTTTCATTCTATGATTCATGCTAGATAACTATTCGATTTATCTGATAATGCAGCTCTTGCACTTCTGAGATATTTCTGTTCAATTTGTTTGTATACTTCTTGATCATTTTTGCTTACACTTGGGCACACTTTTTCCATTGCTTTTTCAAAATGTGCTTTTAATACTTCAACGCTTTCAATATTTTCTCTTAGCGCTAACATTGCAGCCTCTCTACATAAACTTTCAATATCTGCTCCCGTATATCCTTCTGTTTTTTCGGAGAATTCTGTAATTACTTTCTTTTTGTCTTTTATAGGCATATTTTTTGTGTGAATTTCAAATATTTGTTGTCGCCCTTCTTGGTCTGGAACTGTAACGTATACTATTCTATCAAACCTACCTGGTCGTAATAATGCTGTATCTAAGATGTCTGGTCTGTTTGTTGCTCCAATTACGATTACATTTGACAAATCTTCTATTCCATCCATTTCTGCTAACATTTGATTTAAGACATTTTCCGTGACTCTCGAACCTGCTCCAACTCCTCCTCGTTTCCCTGCTAGTGCATCTATTTCGTCGAAGAAAACGACACATGGAGAAACTTGTCTTGCTTTTTCAAATATTTTTCTGACTCCTTCTTCAGATTTTCCCACCCACATAGATAATAACGATGGACCTTTTACTTGAATAAAATTAGATTCTGATTCGTTTGCAACTGCTTTTGCTAAAAGCGTCTTCCCTGTTCCAGGAGGACCATAAAGCAATACTCCTTTTGGAGGTCTTATTCCCATTTGTGTGAATTTTGATGGATATTTTAATGGCCATTCTACAGCTTCTCGTAAGTCTTGTTTAACCCCTTGAATTCCACCAATATCATCCCATTTAATATCGGGAGTTTCTACTAAAACTTCTCGCATTGCTGATGGCCTTACAATTTTTAGAGCATCTGTAAAATCTTCTTTGGTTACTCTTAATTGTTCTAATATTTCCTGGGGAATTTCTTTATCTTCTTCTAAATTAAATTTGTGTATATTTCTTCTTAATACCGACATTGCAGCTTCTTTAGTTAAGGCTTCTAAATCAGCGCCAACAAAACCATGAGTTTTATTTGCTAGTTCAGTTAAATTAACTGATTTTGTTATTGGCATATTTCTTGTATGTATTTTTAGAATTTGTAATCTACCATCTTTATCTGGAATGGATAATTCAACTTCTCTATCGAATCTACCTGGTCGTCTTAAAGCTGGGTCTACTGCATTTGGTCTATTTGTAGCACCAATTACAATAACTTTACCTCGAGATTGTAATCCATCCATCATAGTCAATAATTGTGATACTACTCTTTTTTCAACTTCTCCATTACCGTCTTCTCGTTTTGGTGCAACTGCATCAATTTCATCTATAAAGATAATTGATGGAGAATTCTTTTGAGCGTCTTCAAATATCTCTCTTATTTTCTTTTCTGATTCTCCATAAAATTTACTCATAATCTCTGGACCATTTATTACAATAAAATTAGCTTCGGTCTCGTTTGCTACTGCTCTTGCTAAAAGTGTTTTTCCTGTCCCAGGAGGGCCATAAAGCAATACTCCTTTCGGAGGTTCTATTCCTAACCGTGCAAAAATCTCTGGTCGTTTTAGTGGCAGTTCTACCATTTCTCTTACTTTCTTTACCTCTTCTTTTAATCCTCCGATGTCTTCGTAAGTTATATCTGAAATATTTTCGTCATGTGTGTCAATTGATTTATTGCTAAGACTAATTTCTGTCTGTTCGGTTATAAGACATGGTTGGTTTGGAAGTGTTGAGATAACGACAAATCGTAATTGTGTCATACCCATTCCCATTGGAACTCCTAATCCCATTTGATTAAATATATCTCCAAAGAAATCTCCAAAATCTTCTCCCATGATGTCTTTTCGTTTTTGTGTTCCACCTAATACAACGATGTCTCCTTTGGTTACTGGCTTTCCTAGAAGTCCTGCTTTGAAAGCTTCGGGGTCTCCTTTTATCATAGCCCCTTGTTGTATTGGTGCTATTGTGATCTTTTTCGCTTCTTTGATTTGAACTTTATCTACTACTACAAAATCTCCTATACTTGTTTTCGCGTTTTTCCTAGTTATCCCATCTATTCTTATTATTAATTCTCCACTATCTGCTGGATACCCGTAATCCACTACTGAATATGTTCCTTTATCACCTTTAATCAAAATTATATCTCCTCTATCAAGATCTAATTTTCTCATTGTAGATGCATCTATCCTAGCGATTCCTTTATAGGCGTCGTCTTGCAAAGCTTCTACTACTCGTAATTTCATTGTATTATCTCTAATTTTTGCCATTTTAAAAATGTAATGATAGGTGGTCAATTCCTTCTATACACATATTTACCATTTGATTTACTTCTTTCTCTTGTTCGCCTAAAAAATCAATAATTTCTTTTGGAATACTTACTGCGTAACTATTTCCAACAAATCTTAATTTTACTTTGAACTGCTTGTCTTTCATTTTTTTGAATTGTTCATAATCTCTTAAGTCTTCGGGATGTAGTATCTTATTTGAACAACTTGGACAGTTCACTGCTCTTATTTTGAATCCATCTTTAATTAGGATTATTTTTTCCATCTTTTTATCGCAGTTTTTACAGAGGATGGTATTATCGAACAAGTCCATGTGTATACATGGTGTGTATACTATTTAAAGATTTTTATGGTGGGACATACTTGTTTACGGTATACAGATTACGGGAGACGGGATGATGGACAAGAGGAAGTATCTTTATGAAAGTTATTTAAGCACAAAAACACTCTAAATATTATGGTTATGGATAATATAGATAAGTTACATTTTGCATCTAAGTGTATTATAATTAACGAAGAAAATAAATTCTTAATTTTAAAGAGAACTCATTATTCAAATAATGGAGGTGACCAGTGGGACTTCCCTGGTGGTTCTGTCAATCAAGATGAGGACATTAATGAATCAATTAAAAGAGAAGTTGATGAGGAACTTAAAATTAAACTTGAAGAACCGAAGGTCTTTAGAATAACTTCTGGGAAAGGAATTCCGTCTGGACAATTTATCTTTGTTTTGTTTGCTTCTAAAAAATATAATTTAAAAGACGGGATTAAATTAAGTAATGAACATTCTGAGTATCAGTGGATTTCGTTGAATGAGATGAATGATTATGATTTTTATTTAAGAGAAAGCATTATAAATGATGTTAGAAATTATTTGACAGAACTAGATTAATTGTTAGTGATTGAAAAATGAAAGGGGGTAAAAGATGAGAATAAATTTGAGTAAATTGAAAGTGTGTGATATTGGTATGATTAAGATGTCAGTTCTGAGTGCGGCATTTTGTTTGGTTTCTCTATGGTCTGGACTTGCTAATTGGGTAATTAATACACACTGGGCTTGGTTCTTAGGAGTTGCATTAGTTTTTGCAGTGAAACCGATACATACTATATTTAGAAAGTGAATTTGGGGTTGGTGTTTAATTAATTTATCGAGAAAAAATATTTATTATTTTACTTTCCTCTTTTTAGTAGGAGGAAAGACAAAACAGAATCAGGAAGTTTTAGATTTGTTTTTTTTCAAAAAGAATTTTTTCTGTTGTCATCCATTCACAATCTTGAAGTCTAAATCCTTTTTCTAATAACATTTCTTCAACTTCCTCTCCATTGTCAATTCCTTCATAAGTATAAATTGTTACTGACCCATCGGAATAATCCAACACTATTGTTTCCATAAACAGATCTTGATCTTATCTATTTATAAGAATGATCCTATATCAATTTAGAATATTTTCCATTTCCATTAAAATTTAAAACTTTATTATCTCTTAATATTTGTAATTGCTGTCTAATCTTCGCCTGAACATTATTATTATTTGGATGTAACTCTCTCAAATATTTTTCATGACTATATACTTCTCTAAGTTCAAATTCATTATCTAAATCTTCGATACATCTAAGAACATCACTAGTCCAACCATTAAAAGTTGGCTTTTTTGAGTTCATAAAAAACATTTTTTTCCATATCTTATTGATTTTCGATTTTTCAATAACTTTTTCGTTTTTGATGACATTTATTTTCCCTTGATCTGGCAATCTATTCAATAAAAAATTACAACCTGTCCAACCTTTTCTTTTTGCATTATCACTTAATGGTTTTCTTTTTTCTATCATTGAAGTATTTACAAAGAACTTTGGTATTAATATTAGATTTCTAACATTCCAATCATTTACATCATAATTCATTAGAAAGAAATTTGGTGATTTATTGTTAATAATTATATTCATCATAGTATGATATTCTCCATCAACAACTTTTCTATGAAACTCTTTTTTTGATGCTTTTAATTGAAATTCATTATTACATTTTTCGCAGAAGAAATCGCTTCCTTTTTTATTATTTGGAAAATCTTTTACACTTTTATTCAAACAACATGGACAATACATTTGATTATTAAACCAGTCTTCTGTTAGAACTCTAGCAATTTGAGAATTGCTTTTATATTTTTTAAACACGTCTTTTTGATAAATAGATAAATCCATCATACTAATCTATAATTTACAGGTTTATATTTCCTTACCAACTACATCTTTTGAAGATATCCTCTCTTTGGCTTAAAGAGGTCGCCAGATTTGAGAAGTTTTTCTATGGCGTCTTCCATATCTGATTTTGACATTTTACCATCTAACGATTTTTCTAATTCTTCTAATGGTATTAATTTTCCTAATCTATTTTGAAGTTCTTCGACCATGTCTCTGACTGTGTTAATCTTATTTCGTTTTGATGCCGAATTTCCAGTTAATTTATCAATATCTATTTGATTTGTTTCTTCATCTAATCCGACTTCAAGCAAGTAACTTTTCATGACATCAATTGCGATTGCTGAATCTTTTGTTGTAACTTCTTTACTTAGTCTCATTCGTGCATGTGCTTCTGCCAAACGAACTAATGCCTCTAGTTGTCGAGCTCCAATTGGAATTGCTTTAATTCCGTTCGAATCTCCATAAGCTTGAGATCTTAATCCAACATAAAAATCCTTCATTGCTTTAATTGCCTCGTCGGTAAGAACTGGATTATATTTTTGTTTTGTATATGAGATATATTTTCTTAATAAATCTCTATCAATAACTTCTGGTTTGAATTCTTGTTTGTGTTCTCTTAAAACATGCATTGCGATTGCTTCATCTCTATCTTTTTTTGGTATATCTCGCATTATGAATATTGCGTCAAAACGACTAAGTAGGGATGGGACTAAGTTTACTTGTTTTGGAATTGGTTGAGTAGGATCGAACCTTCCGTATTTTGGGTTGGCTGCTGATAATACTGAAGTTTGTGCTCGTAATGTTGCTTGTACTGTTGCTTTTGCTATTGTTACTGTTTGTTGTTCCATCGCTTCATGCATTGCACTTCTATCTTCTTCGTTCATCTTGTCGAATTCATCAATACAAACTATACCTTTGTTTGCCAGAACCATAGCACCTGCTTCTAAACTCCAACCTTTTAGTAAATCGTCTTTTACTACAGTTGCCGTAATACCGGCACCGGTTGCGGATTTTCCTGAAATATATCTTGCTTTTGGTGCCGTTTTTGAAATATAACTTAACATTACAGATTTTGCTACACCTGGATCACCTACTAAAAGAATATGAATATCTCCTCTCATGCTGGTATTATCACTTCGTATTTTTCTTACTCCTCCAAAAAGTTGTAATGCTAATGCTCGTTTTACGTTGTTGTGTCCCCATATTGATGGTGCAATACTTTTTACCATTTTATCTACTAGATGTGGGTCTGCTGCCAGTTCTTTTATTGCTCGTTCGTCTTCTTCTGTAATCTTTATATCTTCAAAGCTCTCTTCCATTGGTATTATATTGTTCGCTTCTATTGTTAGGTCGAATCTAGTTAACATTGCTCCGCTTGAAGATGAGAGTGCGATTTCTTTCAAGATTCCTATAATTTTTACACGGCTTCCTGGTGTTGTTCGCATCTCCATTCTTGGGTCTACTAAATCTTCCTTTAGGAAAATACTCATTCTTTTTGGCTGTTCTCCGCCGCTTAAATCATCTGATGCTTCTTCTATTGTTAATGCTTGGGCGTCAACCATATCTTTGTTTAATAACTTGAACCCTCCTCTTCTTCCACAACTACATCGGCTTGGTTCTTTGAATTTCTTATCTATTTGCAAAACTGAGATAATTGTTCCACATGATGGACATTCGAATTTCGCATTTGTTACTAAAGGCCGAACTTCTGATGCTTTCCTGACTATTCCTTCAATACTTATCATTTTTCCTAAATGTTTAGACCTAATATTTCTTATATAAAGTTCTTGAAGTGATGATATACTTATGAATCGAACTCTTGCATTGCTCGGTGCCCATTCTAATTCTTCTAATGCTAATTCTAAAAGTTGAATTGTTTCTTCTGGTCTGTCTATTAATTGATCTGATATTCCTGGGGAAAACTCCGAGAACTCTTGAAAATCGACTGGGACTACTCTTTTACCTTGTTTTTCCACCTCACCTATTTGCCTTCTATTCATTTCAAAAAAACTTTTTGCTTCTGCTAGGACTTCGTCTTGATTAATTGCTGATGGCATTGTTCCATCTGAAGATTCCATACTAATGAAAAGCATATTTCTTATATAAAGATTGATGTTTTTTTATCTATATATTGGACGAGAAGCGTTATTAATTGTAAACAAACAATGGTGTTGCAATCCTGTATTCTCTTAATTCTTTTTTTGCTATTTCGATGAATTCTGTTTTATAAAATATTGCAAACACTTCATCATCATCAAGATTGTTGTATTCCGTTTTATCTTCAAGATATTCTGCTCTCAATGGAATTCCTTTCCTTAACTCTTTAATTGCAAATTCTTTAACTTGAATTATTGGCATTACTTTTTTTATTGCGTCTTCTGCCGATACTATCATGGATTCTATTCTCTTTGGTTTTCCTTTGTTGTATTCTGTTATTGCTTCTTGGAATTCGTATAATGTATACATCTTTTCTTCACTAAAAATTCCTGCTTGAGTTCTTCGTAATTCAGCCATATGTGCTCCGCCAACCATCTCTCCTAAATCGCTACATAATTTCCTAATGTAGGTTCCACCCTCCACTTTTGTTATAAATAAAAAATCTTTTTTTGTCTCTAAGGCTTCTAATAACTTCCATTGATAAACTTCACGAATTCTTGGTGCTCTTTTTACTGCGCTTTTGTGTGGTGGTGTTTGTGTTATTTTCCCCATAAAATGTTTGTTAATTAATTTTTGTAATTCTTTGATCTCTTGCTCTTGATGGGTGTGAAGTATTCCGATATATGTTTTGTCGTGAGTCATGAAGAAAGATGATAATCTACACGCTCTTCCTAATGCTATTGGAAGAACTCCCGTAACCTTTGGATCAAGCGTTCCTAAATGCGATGCTTTTGAGAGAGTAAGTTCTCTACGTACAAAGCTTGAAACTGTAAAACTTGTTGGCCCTACCGGCTTGTCTATGTTGATGATTCCGAAATCTATCTTGCTTTTTTCCATGAGAATGATTATGAATTTATGCTTAAAAATCTAAGTGATAAATCTGTTGAGTGAGAAAAAATGAAAAAATAAAAAAAATAAAAAAGGGAAAAATAAAAAAAATCCCAATTATTATAAAAAATTAGTAATAACTTGTTTCAACTTCTTCAACGGGTTTATCCTTCTTAGAGATCAAGACTACTAGAACTACAAGTAATACAACAAAGATTATTGCTAGAACTGCTGTTAAAGCAATTATTGAACTAGACATAGAGCCTCTTCCAATAACATTTGCTGTGAAAACTACTTGCTTTCCGTCTACTTCTGCAGTAAATGTGTATGTACCTACTTTAGCTTCATCTGATTGTGTTACTTCAATAGAAACAGTTTCAGAGCTATGTGGGTTTACAGTAACAAGTGATGGTCCACTTATTATTAATGCACTACCAGATATTGTTGTTAATGGAACAGTTTTTACATTGTCTCCATTGTTAACTACAATTAACTCGTATGCAGTACTTTTACCTGCAGTCAAATCTTGATTCTTTACAGTTGGAATAACTCTTGTAGCAGCTGTTTCAGTTATACTGATAAGCTTGTTAACTACAGTTTCAGTCTCTCCATCTCTGTCGTAAGACCTTACAACTAATGTGTAAACTCCTGCTTTTACAGATTCTGGAATTCTTAAGTATACTGTTGTTTCTTGACTATCTTCTTCATCGTCAACATTATCTAATGGTACAAGATCACCTACGTAACCTCGTGTAGATATTGCTAATTCTGGAAGACTTACTTCAACATAAACATCATCAGCTCTATGATATCCGATGTTCTTTAAAACTACGGATACTGGAAAAACATCCCCAGCTGTAACTTGTGTTGAATAGTCAGCGGACAATAAACTTAATTCATAAGACTCTCTTTGTATAGTTACTGTATAACTTAATTCTGTTTTATCAACATTATTGAAGATACTAACATAGAATGTATATTCTTCTGTTAATGTATCAATACCTGTTAATGATTCTAATGTTAATGTTTTTTGGTAAGTACTTCCGTTAATGATGTCCCCAACATATAATGTTTCGGATTCACCCATTACTTCAACTTTAACTTCAACATCTGAAGCATCTTTTATAGCTGTAAAAACAACTTGTATTTTTGCATCACTATCGATTACAAGATTTACATCTTGATTTAATGTAACACCATTAAACTCTGTTGTAAGTGTTTCATTGTCAACCAAATCAGCAGCAGAAACAAAACTAATCGTACATAAGACTACAATCGCAAAGAATGGAATTAAAAGTTTTTGACTTTTCATTGTGTTTTCATAATAATTTAGTTATTCTTACCAATTGAAAAAGGTTTATAAAGATTGTTGTTCTGTTGTAATTACGAAATGATAAAAAAACTTAAAAAGTATACCAACGTATACTTTTTATTGTAAATGTTAGGAATAACAAAATATGGTAATAACGACAATAAAACTACAAAAAGAGACCAAGGAAAGGCTTGAGAAATTAAGAGAAAGTAAACGAGAAAGTTATGATGATATTCTAAGAAAAATCCTTTTTGTGTTAAATGCCACTAGAGATAATCCGAATAAGGCTAAGAATATATTAGAAAAGGTTGATGAGCTTAGAAAAAGAATGTTTGAAGAAGAACAGCACGATAAGTCAGAAGTTAAAAAGCTTGAGAAAGAGAAAAAAGCTAAAGCACTAAAAAAATAAACTATTTTTTATATAATTTTAATCCTAATAAACTATCTTCTACTGGTTGTGGGGATTCATTAATTATTGTTATTGTCTTATCTAATTTTGATATATTTGTCAATAATTCTTTATATTCAGATTCTGGTGTATTAATGTGTTTTTTTTCACCCTTCTCTCCATATTCGATTCCTGAAAAATGGCAATGCCATTCTGGTTGTGGAAACGAATTGATGACTTCTTGAAATCTATTTTCTTTATATCTTGCCAGAATATGTGCGAAATCTATTGTAAATGAGCAAGTAGTTTCTTTTGATAATCTTGATATTTCTTCTATTGAGCCAAAAACATTTATTTTCCCCATTACTTCTGGAGAAAGCTTAACATTATACTTTTCTTCTTTTATTCTTTCTTGAAGCTCAATTATTCCTTTTTTTATATTCTGATACGCTTCTTCTTTGTCCATTCCAGAATAAAATCCTGCATGAAAGACTATTTGTTCTGCACCTAAAAGATGTCCTATTCTACATGATTTTAGAATCCTTGATTTTGAGGATTCAATCTTTTCTTTTTCTTTCGAGTTTAGATTGATAAAATATGGTGCATGAATTGAAAGTTTTATTTTGAATTTCTTCGCAGCTTTACCTATCTCTATTGCATCATCTTCTTTAATATAGGCACTATATGTAAAAGCAATCTCACAGGCCGTGAGTCCTAATTTTGAATATTTTTCCAAATTTAGGATTGCTTCCTTTACTGGTCCTAATCCTGATGGTCCGAAATTTATATTCATATAATTATTTTAGATTATTTATTAGTGGGTTTATTAGTGCTCCGTTCATTTGTCCTAAATTCTGGATTATGTAATTATGTAAATCATTTATTATTTGTTCTTGTAGATTTTCTTTTAGTTCTCCATGACATCTTGAAAGTTCGGCTTCCGGTAACATCCTTATACCTAAAGGCGTCTCACAAATCATTGTTTTGCCTTTTAATTTTAATATATCTTGATTGTTTAATTGTCCTTCTAGTAATATGACATCTACTTTACAATTATCATTTTCTTTACCTAGTATTGTATATCCAAATAGAATATCTGTTCCGCCTGCAAATTTTGTTCGTTTACATTTAGCTAAGTTATTATTGAAACATTCCCAATTATCACATTTTTGATATCTTAAAATTATCATGGATGTTATTATTGAGATTAAAATTATTGCTAACACAATAAGAATTATAACTTTTGGATTTCGCTTTCTTGTCTCCTCTAAGAGCCCCTCTTTTCTCATATTTGTATTTTAGGAAAGAAAGTATATAAGTTTTTGGAATTATAAGTCAATAATTTTATAATCTCCATTAAAGCCTAGATTATATATTTTTGTTTTACCTATCTTACTTTCTCCCTTAGCTTCGTGGATATGTCCACATAAAACTAATTTAGGTTGATGTTTTTTAATTGCGTTATACAATATTTTTGAACCGACGTGTTCTCCTGTTTTAGTCTTGTCACAATACCCGTAAGGTGGGACGTGAGATAAGATTATTGCATTTGGATTTTTTGATAGTAGTTTATTCAGGTGTGTTTTTCGTTTTTTACTTGTATTTAACTTCTCAAATGTATAGGATTTTGATTTAGATCCACGTGAATTATGTTTTTCTATTAACCAGTCGAAGAAAATGAAAGTTTGCCTCTTGAATATTTTCTTGCCTATTTTATGAAAATATAAATTTGAATATTTGCCGTATTCTGTTTACTTCATCCTGTATGATTCTCCCCTGCTAAACATATTTCCTGATAATGTGAAAAATGGAAGTTTGTAATTCGTTAGTTGTTTTAAATCTTTTTTGAATTTGGCGTAGCTTTTTTCTGTAATTTTATTTGTCCATGATTTAGGGTCTATTGGATTTTTTGGGACCATTCCAAAATCACCTGTACAAAGAATTAATTCTATTTTGTTTTTCTTTATTATGTTATCTAGATTCTTTGGTAGGTATCCATGTGTGTCACCAATTGCTAGAACTTTCATTTTGTTTTATAGGAGTTTTGATTTATATCTCTTGTTATAAGTCAAAGATTTTGTAATCTTCTCTGTAACCTAAATTGCAAACTTTTGTCTTACCTATCTTACTTTCTCCTTTAGCTTCGTGAATATGTCCACATAGAACCATCTGAGGCTTATGTTTTTTTATTGCATTTAGAAGTATTTTTGATCCGACGTGTTCTCCGCTTTCGACTTTATCACAATATCCGTAAGGTGGAGCATGTGAAATGATTATTGCATTTGGATTTTGAGAAAGCAATTTATTTAGGTGATTTCCCATTATTTGATTTCTTCTTTTGTTTGCCTTTGTTTCTTCTCTTTTATGTCCTCTATACGCGTGTGGTTCTGAAGTTATATCAAAGAAGACAAAACTCAAACCTTGTCTTTTTTCTATGCCAACTCTGTGAACAATCATATTATTATATTTTGATGTTTCTCTTCTGAATTGAATTAGTCCTTCGCCATAAAAAAAACAGTTTCCTTTTACTAAGAATACTGGAATATTATAACTACTTAATTTTTTTATGTCATGTTCAAACATTTTGTCAGTCTTATTATGATTCTTTTTTTTAGAAATCCAATCTTCATAAGTTTTCCAATCTTTAGGAGTTAATATTGGATCACCTGAGCTAATAATTAATTCTATTTTGTTTTTTCTTACTATACGGTTCAGATTTTTAGGAATATGTCCATGTGTATCACCAAGAGCTAGAACTTTCATTTTATTTTGTGTTGGTTATTTTATATAAATCTTTAGAAATTCTATGCTAAGCTTTTTAAACCTCTAGTAAGATTTGGTTATATGAAAAATTTAGTTATCAACGCTGGTTCAAGTTCGCTTAAATTTAGTGTATTTGATGAGAATACTGTTATTTTATCTGGTTTATGCGAGAAGATTGGTGAAGATGGTTCTATGATGAAATTTAATATTAATGGTGACAAAGTTGTGAGAGATGATGTTAATATGGTTAGTCATCGTGATGCTTTTTTGCAGGTTATTGATTTATTGAAGGAAAAGGATTTATTAGATAGTATTGAATTTGTTTCGCATCGTATTGTTCATGGTGGTGAGAAATTCAAATCAACGACTTTAATTAGCGATGATGTTGTTGAGGAACTTGAAAAGATTACATCACTTGCTCCGTTGCATAATCCTGCTAATATTGAGGGTATTAAGATTATGAGAGATTTGTTGAATGATTCTGTTTCGCATTATGGAGTTTTTGATACTGCTTATCATCAAACTATGGACGAGAGTGCTTATTTGTATCCAGTGCCTTATGATTGGTATAAGAAACACGGTGTTAGGAGATATGGATTTCATGGCTCTAGTCATAAATATGTCGTAAATGAAGTAATAAAGAGGCTTGATAATAAAAATGCTAAGATCATTTCTTGTCATTTAGGAAATGGTGCAAGTATTTGCGCAACTCTTGGTGGTAAGAGTGTTGATACTTCAATGGGACTAACTCCTCTAGATGGTTTAATGATGGGAACTCGTTCTGGAGCTATAGATCCGGCTATTATTTCTTACATGATGAATAAAGAAAATTTAACTATTGAAAATATTAATGATCTATTAAATAAAAAGTCGGGTATTTTAGGTGTATCACAAATTTCTAATGATATGCGTGATATTGAGAATGAAATGAATAAAAATAATGAGGCTGCTCATCGTGCTATGAATTTATTTTGTAATAGACTTGTTCAAATTGTCGGTTCTTATATTGCTGAGTTAAATGGTGTTGATGCGATTGTTTTTACTGCTGGAATTGGAGAGAGAGGTCCTATTGTTAGAGGAGCATTAGCTAAACACTTAGGTTTTATTGGAGCTGAGATTGATGAAGAGAAAAATAATTCTAATTTTAATGGTGAAATATCTACAAATAATTCTAAAATAAAGATTTTTATTATTCCGACAGACGAGGAATTGCAAATGACTTTAGATGCTAAAGAAATAATGGTTTCATAATTGTTTTTTGATAAATTATTCCTTCTCTCTCACCTCATTTAATAGGCAACTTTATAAAAAACATTGATGTTTTTTGTTTAGGTGAAGATGGTAAGTTTTTATGTTTATGATATTGCGTTTATGATTCTGTTTATGTTGGGCATCGCATTTTTATTAGTCAAAAATAAAAAGAGAGTAACAAGAGAGGGAGTAATGTTTATGTTCCGAACCAAATGGGGAGAAAAGTCTATGAAAAGATTTGACGATAAACATCATAAACTTCTTGGGAATCTTAGATATGTTATTATCGCCGTTGGTTTTGTATTAATGATTCTTATGATGATGATGTTAATTCAAAGTGCATGGGTATATGTTAGTCAACCCGAAATCAGTGAGATTATAAAAGCTCCTCCTATTGCTCCATTGATTCCTTATTTTCCTGAGTTATTTGGGATGGAAAGTTTGTTTCCTCCATTCTATTTTGCATATTTCTTAATTGCGATTACTATTGTAGGTCTTGTGCATGAATTCTCTCATGGGATATTTATGAGATATAGTAAGACTAAAATTAAATCGACTGGGATTGTGTTTTTAGGTCCTATACCTGGAGCTTTTGTCGAACAAGATGATGATAGTTTTCAGAAGAAAAGTAGAGTTAACCAGATGAGTGTATTGGGTGCTGGGGTTTTTGCGAATTTGTTAACGGCGATTTTGTTCTATTTATTGTATATGGGCTTCTTTGCAATGAGTTTTAGTGCTAGTGGATATGTTTTTAGTAGTTATAGTGGAAATCTAATAAATGTTAGCAATTACGAAATTAACCAGATTGGGAATAATCTCGTATTGAGTAATGGTGAACTAGAATATTTTTTAGATGTTAACATTCTTGCTCAATTAGGAAATTCAGAAATTGTTTATGCTTATGACAATACTCCGGCATTTCAAAATAGATTGACTGGAGTTATTAATGGAATTGATGATGTTAAAATATCTGATCAATCTGATTTAGCTGAAGCATTATCTAGATACAAACCAAACGATAAGGTTGTTGTTTCTACTCAGACTGATTCTTTTAATATTGTATTAGGAGAACATCCGGAGAATGAAAGTCGAGCTTATTTGGGTGTTGTAAATTTTGGAAATTCTCAGACTGGCATGAAGAAATTTTTAGCTACTTTAATGGGATTCAGAGATAGCTCAACTTATTATGAAACGAGATGGAATAGTGATTTTGTTGAATTTATTTATCACTTGTTATGGTGGATTATGATTATCAATATTTTAGTTGCATTGTTTAATATGTTGCCTTGGGGAATATTAGATGGTGGTAGATTCTTGACGTTGGGTATAGGGAAATTCACTAGCGAAAAAGTTGCAAAAGGTATTTCAAAGTTCGTTGGTAGATTTATTCTTATGTTGTTTGCTTTGATGATGGCATTTTGGGTTATTCGGTTGTTCTAAGCCTTTTCTTTTGAAAAAGAAAAGCCTTGGGAAAAGAAAACGGATAGTTGGATGTAAACATAATCTATGTCTTTCTTTAGTAGTAAAGATTAAATAGTCATATTTATTTTTGAATACATGAAAACAGTTATTATAGATGAAAGTTCTGGGAATCCTTTCCCTACTGAAATGCCTTTAGTAGATCCAACTCTAGAAAAGTTCTCATTTTTAGGGGGGTTTTCTGATGCTTCTACGGAAGGCTATCATCATGATAATCAGCTAATAAAGATTACAACTAAAAAATTAGCAGAGCTTATTAGTCTAGAATCTGGAAAAAAGACAATTGATATTGGATATGGCTCAAATTTATCAGTTGCAGAAGCAATGCAAGAACTAGAAATGGAAGCTTATGGTTTAGATTCACAAGATGGTTTGGATCATGAAAAATACGAAAGTGCATCATTTGTTCCTGCGTATTTTAATAGTGAACAAAAAGGTGTCCAAAAATATTGTGGAAGTATTGAAGAAATTCTTGATGAAAATTCAGAATTAAAAAATAATAAATTTGATTTATTCACATTTTGGGGAAGTTGGGAATCTGGAGGATATAATTTTGCTATTGGTGGTGAAATGGGAGAGTTTAGAATTATGAAAGAATATCAAAATAAAAACCTGGATCATCCACAAAATGAAGAACTACATGATTTAATGCAAAAGAATAAAGATAAAATTATTTCTGAAACATCCAGTATGCTTAATCCTGACGGGGGAACAATGGTTATTTCATCTAGATATGCTCGCCATGGTGCAGGTTTCACCACAGAGCAACTTCCTTGGGAAAAAAGAATTATGTTAAGATTAGGACAAACTTTTTTCGATAATGGAGCGAAAGAAGTTTATTTTATTGGATTATCGAAAAATACAGTTCAGAAACAAATGGAAAATTATTCAGGTTTAATAGATATTGCTAATACGTTAGGAGACGACTCAACTTTATTTGAATCAAAAAGAGGATTTTATGAAGCTGGGTATTCTGAAAAAATGATAGAGGCGATAAAAGATATGCAAGTTCCACTTGGAAGAATTGATGCAGTTTATGGTAGATTCTAATCTTTTTGCTAGTAACTAGGTTTGCTGATTTACTTTTTGTTTTCTAAATAATCTAAATAATTACCCTTAAAACTATAAATTTTTTGATTATCAATTTCTAAAATTCTTTTTGCAATTTTATTTACAAAATATCTATCGTGAGAAATAAAAATTATTGTTCCATCATAATTCACTAAGGCATTCTCTAATGATTCTATTAAATATATATCTAAATTATTTGTTGGTTCATCTAATATCAGAACATTATTTTTACTGAGAGCTATTCTTAATATGTTTAGTCTTGCCATTTCTCCACCTGAAAGCTTTTTTATTTTTGTTTCAAACTTTTGCTTATCAAATCCGTATTTGATTAGTATTGGAATTAATCTTTCTCTATCATATTTAGTTTCCTCTAAGAATAATTCTATTATACTTTTCTCTTGATTTACATCTGTTAGTTCTTGGTCAAAGTATCCTACAGATATATCTTTACGAGCATAAATATCACCTTTGGATGGCTTAATTTGTTTAATTAATAATTTTAACAGAGTAGACTTTCCAGTACCATTGTTTCCAATTATACAAATCTTCTCACCAGAATCTATTTCCTGATTTACACCTTGAAATAATATAGAGTTGTATTTCATTTCTAAATTTTTTAACCTGAATATTTCACAATTATGTAAATCTTTATTTTTAAAATCTATTTTTATATCCTTTACAAAATCAGACGGATTTTTTGTTTTGTTAAGTTCTTCTGCTTCTCTTTCAAATCTTTCTGCAATTGCTTTCCATGACCTAGTTTTACTGCCTCCATGAGCCTTAATAATCCATAGTCTTTTCTCTTTTGCAGACTCTAATAATTGAGCTCTTTTTTTCATAGCTTCTTTATATTTTCTTTCTAAATTTGCAATATATTCTTTTTTCTTTTCAAAATATTCTTTGAACTTATAAGGCCATTCATTAAACTGTTTATTCTCTATGTCCCAGACTTTTTCAGCTACCTTGTCTAAGAAGTATCTATCATGAGAAATCACTATTAAACTTTTAATGTTTTTATTTACATACTCCTCTAACCATTCTCTTGTAATTAGATCTAGATTATTCGTTGGTTCGTCCAATAGATACAAATCTGCCTTTTTTGATAGGCACTCTGCTAATCTTAATTTCGTTTTTTGTCCACCACTTAATATTTTTATTTTTTTAGACAATAAACTTTCATCAATGTTCAATCTCTCTAATATTTCTTTAGTTTTCAATTCTTCATTTGATATAGAGGTATCTGCAAGTAATAAGTTATATTCATCCATTAATGAATTAAACTTTTCTTCATCTTCATATCTTTCTGGATTGCCTATTTGTTCTTCTAGAAGTTGCTTTCTTGATTCTAATGATATCCTTTTTAATTCTAGATATTCTTGAAATGTTTGATCTAAATTATCAAAGTTTTGATTTTGTTCCATTAAACTTATCTTGATGTCTGATAATATTATTCTCCCTTGAAAACTCTCTTTACCTGTTAAACATTTTAGAAATGTTGTTTTACCTGACCCGTTTGATCCAATTAAAGCTATCTTGTCATTTTTATGGATTACCAAATTAATGTTTTCGAATAAATTTTCTCTTTCAAATCCTTTGGATAAATATTGTATAGAAATCATTGTTACTTGGTTAGAAGTGTTTAGTTGATTTTGCATAGATGTTCCTACATTTGAGGCCATATTATGCTGAGAATTTTGCAGAGGCAAAGCTAAGTTTGAAAAATGGAATTTTTGTGTTCTTATCTGTATACTCCATAATTATTTAATTATGACATACCTTTTAAAACTTTTGATTTTCTATAACTTACAAATTTTAAAACATTAATTTTAAAACCTATACATTTGTTATTTTGTCATGTTACCTGAAGATATAAAATCAAAACTAGAGAAAATGCAATATGGAATTGTGGGGAATCACTCTGCTGTTCAGATTTGTAGATGGACAAAGAATGCCTTGCGTGGTGAGGGTGTTTGTTGGAAAGAAAAATTTTATGGTGTAAATACTGTTGGTTGTTGTCAGATGACTCCATCTGTTATGTGGTGTGAGAATGCTTGTGTTCATTGTTGGCGTCCTATTGAATTGAACTTGGGATTAGATTTAGGGGTTATTGATGATCCTGTTGAAATTTTAGATGGGATTGTTGAGAAACGTAAAGAGTTACTTGAAGGTTTTGGTGGAAACAAGAAAGTTGATAAAGATTTATTGGAAAAAGCTAAGACTCCGGGTTTATTTACAATGTCTTTGTCTGGTGAACCTACACTTTATCCCAGAATTGGTGAGATGTTTAAAGATATTAGACGACGAGGTGCTGTTAGTTTTTTAGTTACTAATGGACAGAATGCTGATGTGATTGAAAATTTTAAAGACGATGAATTTCCTACTCAAATTACTGTTTCGACGAATGCTTCTAACAAAGAATTGTTTAAAAAATGGCATAATTCTTGTTATGAAGATTGTTGGGAGAGATTTTTGAAGACGTTGGATGTTATTCGTTCGTTGGATGGAAAGGTTCGTCGTGTTATTAGGTTGACTTTGGTTAAAGAAGGTCAGGGTGAGACTCCTGCGTTGAATTCGATGAATAATATGAAGAATGAGCATTTGAAAGAGTATGCTGAGTTGATTCATCGAGCTAATCCTGATTTTGTTCATGTTAAGGGTTTCAAGAGTGTTGGATATTCTAGAGAACGAATGGGTTATGATAAGCAACCTTGGTTTGATGAGGTAAGAGAGTATGGTTTAAAATTGTTGAAAGAAGTTGGAGATGATTACGAGGTTGGTGCTGAGGATGAGAGAAGTTGTGTTATTATGCTTGCAAAGAAAGGGAAAAGTTTGAAGATTGAGAAAGTGTGATTACTTTGTTTTTGAACCTATTAACATCTGGTTAAAACTATCGTACTCTAACTTAACTGGATAAATTTCTTCAAATTTTATTTTAAATTGTTCTTCATTTGGATATGTATTCATGAATTTTAATATTTCTAATAATTTCTTCTTACCATATTTATTGTATAGAAGCTCTACTGCAAATCCTGACTCCCTATATACACCTTTCCCACCATTTTGAAAGTAGTTTAGAAAGGTTGAGAATTCTTTTAATGGGGTCTTAGTTTTATTTTGACCTGATAAGAATATAGCAACACCTTCTGTAAACCAGATTGGGTTTGAATTTCTTGTTATAATGTGGGAGAATGCATGAGTCAATTCATGTTTTAGCAATGAGTAATATTCTTCATCTGAATATTTATGAGAGGATTCTTGTTCGTAATTATCTGGGGATAATAAGAAGATATGCCTACCAGTTGATAATCCGACTTCCCAATCTTCAGTTTTTTTGTTTCTGAAACTATCGTATGTTTTCCTATCTGGTATTAACAAAATTGAAGGAACATTATATTTCCAATTAATTTCGAAGATCTCTTTTAACTCTGACATTGCCCTATCATACATCTCTTGAATAATTTTATTCTCTACTGATTCTATTTTTAGGACTCCCATTGTGTTTTTTGATGAATGAAATATATAACTTTTGTTATCGTAAAAGATATAAATCAAGTCTTTGTTTCTATGTCATGGGAATCTTTAGTAGAACAAAAACTTTGTACTTTCCAGGTTGCTTAACAAAATCAATCTTAAAGAAAGAGTATGATAATTATAAAGAGATTTTTAATAGGCTTGGAATTGATTATGTTTTGATGAGTGATGCTGATTTCTGTTGCGGATTGCCTGCGTACAATGGTGGATATAAAAAAGAGACTAGAGAACTTGCAAAAAAGAATTTAGAATATTTTAAATCTCGGAAGATTACGAAGATTGTTACGAATTGTCCGTCTTGTTATCATACATTTAAGGGAATTTATCCTAAACTTATTCGTGATTGGGATATTGAAGTTGAACATGCAACTGTTACAATTTTGAATTCTCTGAGGAAGAAAAGAAAGCTTGGGAAGAAAACTCCGAAAAAGGAGTTTGTGACGTATCATGATCCGTGCCATTTGGGTAGATATGAGAGAATTTATGATGAACCGAGAAAAGTTATTGAGATGTTGGGTGGTGATATTATTGAAATGAGAAATAATAGAGAAAGAGCGCTTTGTTGCGGCGGCGGCGGCGGGGTGCGAGCTAATTTTGAAAAGCTGGCGAAAGATATTGCAAAGACTAGAGTGAAAGAAGTTAATGAGAAGTGTGTTAGAATTATTACGCCATGTGGGTTGTGTTTTTCTCAGTTGAATGAAGCTGATTCTAGAACGGTTGAGTTTTCTAGTTATGTTTTGGGAAAGTTAAGAGGAATGAAGAGGTAGGGGCAGGTACGATGTCGGATAACTTTAATCTTCAAGGTGTTTAGTACAATTAAATAGTTTTATTTTTGAATTCCCGTCTTCATCATGTTCGAAAATAGTGACCGCGCAATTATCTTGTGAATCAGCTACTAGATAATCTTCAAATGTCTTCTTTAAAATGTTTGTAGTTAACGCCATATTTATTCCATTATGCGCTACAATCAAAATAGTTTTTCCCTGAAATTCTAAAATTATCTTTTCTATGAACTTTTTGGCTCTATTAAACATCTCCTCCTGAGATTCCCCATCTTTTGATTCTATTTTACCCGCGATAAGTTCCTTTGGGTTTAACCCTAAATCCGTTTTTTTTACACCTTGAAGTTCGCCTAGAAATCTTTCTCTGATATCTTCTATAAATTCTAAAGAACTTTCTGAATGGAATTTGGAAATTTCTTTTGCTGTATCTGAAGCTCTTGCAAGGTCGCTGGAAAGTATTTTATCTATTTTCTCGTTTTTTAATCTTAATGCAAGTTGTTTTGCCTGTTTTATACCTTTTTCGGATAATTCCCCAGGGTTATGTCCCATAAATATTCCTTCTCTATTCTCAATAGTTTCCCCGTGTCTAGTAAGTATAATCTTCATAATTTTAATTAATCATAAGAGTTTATAGTTTTTCTTATATCTGTTTCTCCTTTAATTTTTGTAATACTATAATATTTTATAATAAAATATTAGATAAATTAATAAATAATTACATCTTCTTTTTGATATGAAGCTTAATAACAAAATTGCAATTATAACTGGTGGATCAAATGGAATTGGTAAAGCTATCTCTAAGAGATTTCTTTCTGAAGGAGCCAACGTTATTGTTTTTGATATTAAGAAACCAGATTATGATATTCAATTTATACAAGTGGATATAAAGGATGAGAATCAAATCAAACAAGCTTTTTTACAAATAAAGAAATTAGATATACTTGTAAATAATGCTGGTATCTATTTTAAAAGTAGTGTTGAAGATACTAAATCCAATGAATTAGATCAAATTATAAATACTAATTTAAGAGGGACGTATTTAATGTCTAAATATGCTCTACCTTTACTAAAAAAATCTCATGGATCTATCGTTAATATTTCATCTGGCTTAGGGATTGTACCTGAACCTGAATCTCCTGCTTATTGTGCTACAAAAGCTGCGATTATAATGCTTACTAAATGTATGTCTCAAGAATATACAAAAAACCACATTAGGACGAATGTTATTTTGCCCGGTCCTATCGATACAAGTTTATTAAGAAACACATTTAAGTCTGAAGAAAAACTTAAAGAATATATTCTCTTAAATCCAATGAAAAAAATAGGGACTCCCGATGATGTCGCTAATGTTGCACTTTTTTTAGTTTCAGATGAAGCTAGGTATGTAAATGGTGGAATGTATTCTGTTGATGGTGGAGAATCTGTTTCTAGTTTATATTCTAAATAAATATTTAATCTATATATTTATTTTCTCAAGGTCCCATCTAAAAAACAAAACTTTAAAAAACCGTTTTTCGTTTTTGTATTACAAGATGAGCATATTGCTATTTTGGAGATTTTCTTAGCCTCCTATGAAAAAAATAAAAGAATGTATGAACTATGAAAAGGAAGAACAAAGACGAAACAAAAAAGATAAATTACAAGAAAAATTTCAAAGAATATTGGAATTTGGCAAAAAAATATAAACTTTTTATGTTTTTTTTAGGGTTTCTTGTTATAATTAGCCAGGGCTTTCAAATTGGGGAAAAATATCTTTTTCAAGAACTAGTAAATAATGCTGAAGATTTTTTTAAAGGAATAATTACTCAAGTTCAGTTTGCAGATATACTTGGGGTTATTGCTTTGATTTTTATTGTGGTCTATTTAATTAGAACTGTAAATGAATGGTTCCAGTTGAAAATGATGTCTGTGATAGATACACGTATGACGACTGATTTGAAAAGAAAATATTTTAATCATATTGTTAGATTACATCAGGGTTTTCATACGACGCATAAAACTGGTTCGATGATTTCTAGATTAAATCGAGGAAATGGAGCAGTTAATTCATTAACTGAAAGCTTGGTATGGCAAGTTTCTCCATTATTAGTTCAGCTAGCTATTCTTATTCCTGCCTTTTGTCAATTTGGAGCTTGGCAAGCTATCATTTTAGGTTTATTTACTATTGTTTATATTGGATATTCTTATTTTATTGCTAAGGTTTGTTATGAAAAAGATAGAAAAAAGGAAAATGAAGCTAGAGATATTGAGAGAGGTAATTTAGCAGATATTTTTACTAACATAGAATCTGTAAAGTTATTTGGAAAGGAAAAAAATATTATTAAAAGATTTAAGAAGCTAACAGAAAATTATAGAAAAGCTTCATACAAGGCTTGGGGATGGTGGGCTTGGTATGTTTCTGGTCAGACTTTTATTATGGGAGTTGGTATGTTCTTTTTGTTTTTTGTAACATTGAAACAATTTCAAGCTGGAACTTTATCATTAGGTCAAATTACTTTTATTTATACTACATTTATTGGACTTATGGGACCTTTGAACAGATTTAGTTGGGGTATTAGAGATATATCTAGATCTCTTAATGATGTTCAAGATTTGTTTGAATATGGTGAAATTAAAAATGAAATTAAAGACGAAGCTGATGCAAAAAATTTAAACATACAAAATCCAACGATTAATTTTAAAAATATTAGTTTTGCCTATAGCGACGGAAAACCTTTATTTAAAAAATTTAATCTAAATATACCCAAGAATAAGACTATTGCTTTTGTAGGTCAATCTGGTTGTGGAAAATCTAGTTTGATTAAGCTATTGTATAGATTATATGATTTAGATAAAGGAGAAATTTTGATTGATGGAAAAGATATTAGCAAGGTTAGGCAAGAATCTTTAAGAGATTCTATGAGCATTGTTCCTCAAGAGGCGATTTTATTTGATGATACGATTTATAACAATATTAAATTTGCAAATCCTGCAGCTACGAAAAAAGATATTACACAAGCTATGAGATTTGCACAATTAGATGAGTTTGTTAATGAACTTCCAAAAAAAGCTGATACGATTGTTGGAGAAAGGGGAGTTAAGTTGTCTGGTGGCCAGAAACAAAGAGTGGGAATAGCTCGTGCTATTTTGGCAAATAAGTCTATATTAGTTTTGGATGAGGCAACTTCTGCTTTGGATTCTGAGACTGAGAATGATATTCAACGAGATTTGGAGAAGTTGATGAAAAATAGAACTGCAATTGTCATTGCACATAGACTTTCTACTATTATGAAAGCAGACTTAATTGTTGTAATGAAAGATGGAAAGATTCTCCAAAAAGGAACGCATAGAGAATTAATTACTGAAGGTGGCGAATATGCTAAGCTTTGGAACTTCCAAAAAGGTGGATTTATCCAGGAAGATTAGAAAGTAAATGAAGAAATTTGAAAGACTATAGAAACCTATGAGAAGATTGTAAATTTAAATGAACTATAAATTAAATCAACCTCTTTTTAATAATTCTCCTCTAAAAAACAAACCTTTAAAAGAACATTTTTCATTTTTATTTTACAAGATAAGCACATTGCTATTTTGGAGATTTATTCTTAGCCTCCCAGAAAAAAAATGAAGAAATGTATGAACTATGGAAGATAAAAAAAATAAGATCAATTATAAGGAAAATCTAAAAAAGTATTTTAGCTATATTTGGAAATATAAATTTTTGTTTATTTTCCTTGTATTATTTGTTATTTCAATAGAAGTTTTCACTTTGATTCCGAAATTTTTATTTAAATCGATAATTGATAACGGAACTTTGTTTAGCCAAGGAGGATTGATAAAATCTGAATTTGTAAATATTCTTTTGATACTATTAGTGATATATGTCGTTAGAACTCTTTTCTTGTTATTGTTTACTTTTTTAAGGGCTCTTTTTATGGCAAAGTTAGAAATTGGAATAATTTATGATCTAAAAAGAAAGTTTTTTAATCATATAGTTAGTTTAGACCATAATTTTCATACAAGTCACAAATCTGGTTCGTTAATTTCAAGGCTTTCACGAGCTACTGGTTCAATTGAAGGATTAACTGATGTATTTATTTTTCAATTTGCACCATTCATTGTACAGATTGTAATTATAAGTGCATCTTTAATATATTTTAACTGGGTTTCGGCATTGATAATTACATTAACCTCTATTATTTTTATAAGTTATAGTGTTTTCTTTCAGAAATTACAATCAAAGGATAGAAAAAAGTTTAACGAAGCTGATCATACTGAGAAGGGTAATGTTGCTGATATTTTTACTAATATAGATTCAATAAAATATTTCGGGAAAAACAACTTTATTAGAAAGAAATACGAAACATACATGCGAAAAACAAGACGCCATCAAAAAGAATTATTACGTTGGTGGAAATGGTCTGATACTGGTCAAATATTTATTCTTACAATTGCAACAATAGCAATTCTTTATTTTCCGTTAATGGATTTTTTGGCTGGGGATATAACTATTGGTACAATTTCTTTTATTTATACGACGTTTTTAAGTTTCATTGGAGCATTATTTGGATTTACTTGGGGTATCCGAGGGTTTTATCGTAGTTTAACAGATTTAAATGATTTATTTGAATATGAAGAAGCAAAAAAAGAAATCAAAGATAAAAAAGATGCTAAAATATTAAAGATTCAAAAAGGTAAAATCGAATTTAAAAATATTGATTTTAAATATAATAAGAAAAACCATCTTTTTAAAAATTTTAATCTTAAGATTCCAAAAAATAAAACAGTTGCTTTGGTAGGACAATCTGGATGTGGTAAAAGTAGTCTAATTAAATTACTTTATAGATTTTATAATTTAAAGGACGGAGAAATTCTTATTGACGAAGAAAATATTAATAAATTTGAACAAGAAAGTTTACGTTCCGAGATGAGCGTGGTTCCTCAAGAGGCAATTTTATTTGATGATACTATTTATAATAATATTAAATTTGCAAGACCTAATGCAAAAAAAGAAGAGGTTTTACAGGCAATGAAATTTGCTCAATTAGATAAACTTATTGAAGAATTGCCTAAGGGAATAAATACTTTTGTCGGAGAAAGAGGAGTTAAACTTTCGGGTGGACAGAAACAGAGAGTTTCAATAGCAAGAGCAATTCTTGCTGACAAGAAGGTTTTGATTTTAGATGAGGCAACTTCTGCTTTAGATTCTGAGACTGAAAATGAAATCCAAAAGGATTTAGAAACATTAATGAAAAATCGAACAGTTATTGTTATTGCACATAGACTCTCTACTATTATGAAAGCAGATTTGATTGTTGTAATGAAAGATGGAAAGATTCTCCAAAAAGGAACTCATAGAGAATTAATTACTGAAGGTGGGGAATATGCTAAGCTTTGGAACTTCCAAAAAGGTGGATTTATCCAGGAAAATTAGAAAAATGATTGTTAACTTATGCTATCTCTTTGATTATCATTAATCTTAAAAAAACAGTTGTGTTGTTTATACTATGAAAAAGATAGATGTTAGGCCTTATGAATTTGATGCCTCTGGAGTTTCTGGGAAAGCTAGTGATGTAGAAAATCCAAAGAGTATTACCGAGATTAAAAAGATTGTTCAATTACATGATCATATTTGTATTAGAGGAGGAGGAAGTGGTCTTGTTGGTGGAGCCGTTCCACAAGATGATGTTGTTATTGATTTATCAAAATTAAATCATATCGGCGAATTAAATGAAGAAAGGAAAACTATTGAAGTTGAAACTGGAGTTATATTGGACGATTTACAAAGCTATTTAGAACGATTTGAATTAGAATTCCCTATTAATCCTTCTAGTCATTCTGTTTGTACTATTGGAGGCATGATTGCAACAGACGCTGTTGGGAGTCGAGCGATAAAATATGGTTGCACATCTAAATGGATAAGATGGATAGAAGTAATTGATGGAAAGGGTAATTTATCGAAGAAGGGCGCTACTGAAATTTCTGATTATGCTGGCATGGAGGGAATTAGTGGTATTGTCGTTCGTGCCTGTTTAAATTTAATCAAAAAAAAGGAAAGATCTGGTGCTCTTGTTCCTGTGACAACTTTGGATTCAGTAATTTCTCTTGTTAAAGATCTGAAAAGAAAAGAGAATGTTTCAATGATTGAGTTAATTAGTCCTTTTGTTTCTAAGGGTATTGGTTTGAAGGAAAAGTATAATATTATTGTAGAATACGAGGATGATTCTGGAGTTTTAAAAGGTAAAGAATACAATAGGATTTTGGATAAACGTGATGAAGCTTATCCCTTTTTGGCAGGAGAGGGATTTACGAGAATTGAGGATCCTAAACTTTTAATAGATAAAATCAAGAATTTGCTTATTTGGTTTGAATTAAAAGATATTCCCTATTTCGGACATTTATCCATTGGGATTGTTCATCCTTGTTTTAAAAAAGGACAAGAGGATTTAATTTCTGAAATGATGAAATTGGTGGGAAGAGTTTCTGGTCAGGTTAGTGGGGAACATGGTATTGGAATATTAAAAAAGGAATTTGTTGACCCTCAAGATAAAAAAATATTAACGAACATTAAGAAAAGAACTGATAAGGTGAATAAATTTAATCGTGGTAAAGTTCTTGACTTGGAGTAATTAATGAAAATTGAGGTGAATGTTACAGCAAATTCTAGTCGTGAAAGTATTATTAATGTTGGTAATGGTAAATATAAAGTTTTTCTAATGAAGCCTGCTGTAAAAAATAAAGCTAATATCGAATTAACCAAGGTATTAAAAAAATATTTTAAACGAGATGTAAGAATATTGAAAGGACAGTTTTTTAAAAGAAAGTTGATAGAGGTAATTGATGGGAATTAAATATGTTTATGCTGACGATATTAAAAAACGTTCATATGAAATTGTGGAATTGTTAAGTTGGGAACATATTGACTTAGAAAACGTTGCGTTTCTTCGAAGTTTCGGTTCTACAGCGAGATACACTATTGCTCGTTGTCATGCTTTAGGAAAAGCAATGCAAATTGGAATGAAGAAGAATAAATCTTTTTATTTGATAGAGGTTATATCAGAAAGATTTGATAACTTATCTGACAGCGAAAAAATCAAAGTAATAATTCATGAGCTTATGCATATTCCAAAAACATTTGGTGGTGGTTTTATACATCATGATAAAGTTAACGACGAGAACGTTGATAATATTTATAAAAAATATTATGACTTAAAATATAATAAAGTTTTTTTAAATGATAGAGAAGAGGGAACGAAGAAATGGTTTTAAGTCAATTTGAATATTTTGATCATGGAAATAAAAAGATTCTTGAAGTCAAGAGAGTTAGCATTTTTTCAAGTGGACTAATGTTTAGAAAACAAAGTCCTCCACTTTTATTTACATTATCAAAAGAAAAAAAATATTCAATCACTGCTCTTTTTTGCAAATCGTTTACAGCTATTACCCTCGATAAAAACAAAAACTTATTAAAAAAGATTAACATTAATGGTGGGCAAAGAAAGATTCGGTGTTACGGAAAGTATCTTATGGAATTACCATAGAATTACGACGGTGTCCCGACGAGAAACAGAAACATTTAAATATAAGAATATGTTCTTCAACTTATTAGAAACCGTAAAAAGGTAAAAAGGAGGTTGTTATAATATGGGAAAAATTGTTGCTAAAAGCGTAATCACAAGGAAACCAGGACATTTATATTATGTAGATGCTGCAGGTAATGTTTGTGAAGCTAAAATGGCTAGAGGTGGAAAGAAGAAGAAAACAGTAGCTAAGAAAGCGCCTGCTAGGAAACCAGTGGCTAAGAAAAAAGCACCTGCTAAGAAACCAGTGGCTAAGAAAAAAGCACCTGCTAAGAAACCAGTGGCTAAGAAAAAAGCACCTGCTAGAAAACCAGTAGCTAAGAAGAAAGCACCTGCTAGGAAGAGAAAATAAATAGATTTTAATTTTTTTATTTCATACTCAATGAACTCATTGATTAGGGAGACAATGAGTTCATTATTTTTTTAATATTTTATTAGAACTAATAGAACTATCTTATTTTGACTTATAATTATCTATTGCCTTTGCTAAAGCATCGGCAGCTAGATTAGAACAATGCATTTTTATTACTGGTAATCCACCGAGAGCATCGGACACGTTTTGATTTGTTATATTTTGTGCCTCTTCAAGAGTTTTTCCTTTTGCAATTTCGGTTAACATTGAAGAAGAACTTATTGCCGCAGCACAGCCAAATGTTTGAAATTTGATATCTTTAATTCTATTATTCTCTATTTTAATTGCTACTTGCATTACGTCGCCACATCTTGGATTCCCTACCTTTCCTATTCCATCTGGGTTTTCAATTTTTCCTTGGTTTCTAGGATGAAGAAAATGATCCCTCACCGTTTCATTATAATTAGTATTATTCATCTTTTTTTGATGGTTTGTTTAATTCTTCTAATATTTCTTTAACATCTATCCCGTGTCCAATACAACCTTGCTCTAATGTTTCCATTTGTGCCATTGGGCATCCACCACACATCAAACCTTTTTGCATCAAAATAGATCCCGCATTAGGATTCTCTTCGAAAATTTCAGAAAATGTCATATTTTTTGTTATTTTTTTCATATTGTTATTCCTCCAATTTAAATGGGCTCAGTTGTCGCAGTTTGTCAACCTTTTCTTTTATTTTTTCTACGACTATATCTATTTGTTCTTTTGTTGTATCATTAGATAATGTGAGTCTTATGCTCCCATGGACATAGAGCTCTGGGACGTTTATTGCCTTTAGGACGTGACTTGCCTCTAAACTGTGTGATGAACAGGCTGAGCCCGTTGATACGAATATATCATCTTCGTCTAGTAAGAGCATTAGGCTTTCACCTTCTATCCCGTAGAAAGATACATTAATATTATTGTAAATTCTGTCCTCTTTTGAACCATTTAATCTTGTTCCTTTTATTTTTAATAATTTATTTGTCATGTGTTCTCGTAATTCAAGAATGTTTTCTCTTTGTTGTTCTATTTCTATTGCCTTTGATAATGCGATTATTCCTATGGTGTTTTCTGTGCCTGCTCTTAATTTGAATTCTTGTTCTCCTCCGTTAATTATAGATTTGATTCTTGTTCCCATTTTTATGTAAAGGATGCCAATTCCTTTCGGTGCATTGATTTTATGTCCTGAAACACTCATTAGATCAATTTCTTTTTCTTTGACATCTATCCCAAGTTTCCTAAAACTTTGAACTGCATCTGTATGAAAGTAAATACTTTTTTGTTTACATATTGCTGCGATATGTTCAATTGGTTGAATTGTTCCTATTTCGTTGTTTACATGCATTATACTTACTACTAACGTGTCTGAACGAATCTTTTGTTTTATCTTTTCTATATCTACAATTCCCTCTTCGTTAACTTTTATATAATCAACTTGATAGCCTTGCTTCTCTAGAGTTTTACATGTTTGAATTATTGATGGATGTTCTATTTCTGATGTTATGATATGTTTCTTTTTCGGATTCGCTAGAGCTAAACCTTTCAATGCAAAATTATTACTTTCAGTTGCTCCACTTGTAAAAATAATTTCTTCTGGATCTGCATTGATATAGTCAGCAATCTTTTTTCTTGCTTCTTCTATCAATTCTCTTGTAGATATTGCTATTTTATATTGAGAAGATGGGTTTGCATAATTTTTTGAGAAGTTGTTAATTTCATCTAAAACTGATGAATCAATCTTTGTTGTCGCTGCATTATCTAAATATATTTCCATTTTATTAGCAACAACATTGATGTTGGCAATTTATTTTAGCATGTTTGTCTATTAATTTTAATATTGGAAGGATTGTCTTTTTATTTAAGGAATATATTCTCTGCTTTCCTTTTTGTTTTACTGTCACTATATTACAACATTTCAAAGCCTTTAATGCATGAGATATTTTACTTTACTCAACACTTAATATCATCGATATTTCGCTAACATTTTTAGACGATTCCTTTAGAGTCCCGATTATATCCATCCTTAGTTTATTAGCTAAATTACTAAAAAATATATAATATGCCTTGCTTTTCATATGAAAGAATAACCATATGAGTATTTAAGGCTTTTTATTACAGATTCTATGCTCTGATTGCATCTACTGGACATACTGAAATAGCTTCTTTTGAGCAAGGGACTTCTGCTTTTACGTGAGCTTTTCCATCTTTTAACTCAAATCCATTTGGGCAACTTGCAACACAAGCTCCACATCCAATACATTTGTTTTGATCTACTTTTGTCATATTTCCTCCTCTCGTATCTTTTTTAAGATATTGGATTTTATAAATTTATCAATTTATTTTTATAGAATATTTAATCCTAATAGATGTTTTTATAAAGTTCCATGTATTTGTTTTTGTATGAAGAAGAGACAAAAGAAAGTGATATATACGGCTATTGGGTTTGTGTTTATAGTTATTGTTGGGATTTTGTTATCAAATCTACTTACCAAACAAAGTGTTGATAAGATTTGTACTTCTAATAATGGTCAATGGTTTGAAGAATTTTCTGAATGTGAATATATTTCTGAAGAATTATGTTCTAATATGGGTGGAGTCTTCAACGAATGTTCTTCTGCTTGTAGACATACAGAATCTCAGATTTGTACGATGCAATGTGTTCCTGTTTGTTCTTTGATATAAAGGATTTAATTTTTAAAAAAATAAACCTTCTAAAGATTTTTATAGTATAAATGTTTATTTTTTATATGGATTTCGAAACTATTACAAAGAATAGAAAAAGTGTAAGGAAGTTTTCCGTGAAAGTTCCTGACTGGAGAAAAATTGTTAGAGCAATCGATATTGCTATATTAGCTCCCGCAGCAGGGAATCAAGGAGCTTTAAAATATATATTGGTAAATGATCCAGATAAAATTAGTGAAATAGCTAAAGCAACACAGCAAAGTTTTACCGAGAAAGTACATTACATGATTGTTATTGTTAGTAATCCCTTAAAATTAGAGAGAAGCTATGGAAATCGTGCATACCGATATATGGCACAAGAATCTGGTGCTGCTATTGAAAATTTTCTGTTAGCATTGACTAATCAAAAACTTGCGACTTCTTGGGTTGGATATTTTTATGAAAAACAAATAAAAAGTGTATTAGATATCCCTGAAGATCTAATAGTTGAAGGAATTTTTCCTATCGGAATTGAGGCAAGAAGTAGTAGAGCTAAGCAAAAAATGAAGCCTGAACTAGATACTGTTTTGTATTTTAATAAATTTAAGAATAAAAAAATGGTGCCACAGACAAGAGTTCGAAGTGATTGGAGCTAGGCTTTCTTTTTAGCAAAAAAGAAACTTTAAAAAGAAAAACTTTATGTTGAATCATGTTGCATTCAATTATTGCTCGTTAAACACATTTTTTACTTATTCAGAGGACGCCTATGTGAGTATGTTTGCCTGTATGATTATTTGAATTAGGAAACTTCAAATAAAATTCTATACTTATCCTTACCAACTCTCTTTATTTTAGTTATTTTGAATTTACCTATCTCTTTTGTGTTTGATACATGAGGGTCACCACAAGGACGTTTGTCAAAATTTTGTATATCGACTATTCGTATTTCTTTAAGATGTTTAGGCAATCTACTTAGATTGAATTGTTTATCTGCTTCTTCTCTTGGTAGATTGTAAATTCTTACTTCTAAGTTTTGTGAAATTGTCTTGTTGATTTCATTTTCTAAGGTTTCGACTGAGATTGCTCTTAAGTCGTGTGTCGTTGTAGTGTCTAGTCTTCCACTTATCTCTGAGAATTCTGCTATAATGACTTTAATGTCATTGAACTTATTTTCAAGAATCTTTGCTAAGATATGTTCTGCTGTTTGGAGTGGACCTTCGTCTGGTTTCATTGGAATACAAAAACATTGTACATTAAAAATATTGTGACAAGAAAAATAAAAAAATAAAAAAGCCCAAAAATGGGCATGGTTAATTAAAATTAATAGCTTAAATCGTCAAGACCAAGATCGTTAACAGTAACTCTTTTTTCTTCTTCGACATAAGATCTGTTTTTACCTAATATATATGGGGACTTAACTCCTGTCATAATTGTAATAACTCTTACTCTACCTTGGAATTCTTTGTTAACTCTTGCTCCTATGATTACTTGGGCTTCTGGGCTCAAGTTTTCTGTTACTAAACGACCGATTGTATCAAATTCTTCTAACTTTAAATCTGGTCCACATGTTACATGGATTAGGGCACCAGTAGCACCTCTATAATCTACATCTAATAGTGGGTGAGTTAAAGCCTGTTGAACTGCAGCATCTACTTTAGAATTTGTATTATCTTCACCTATTCCTATTACAGCTACATCTCCGTTTTTCATAATCGAAGAGACATCTGCATAATCTAAGTTAATCAATGATGGTAATGTAATTGTTTCTACAATACCTTTAATCATTGTCGATACTAATTCGTTTGCTACTGCGAATGCTTGTTCCATTGGAAGTTGTCCAGCAATATCGACTAATCTGTTGTTATCAAGAACGATTACAGTATCAACCGTTTCTCGTAATTCTTGAAGTCCAAACTCTGCTTTATCAATTCTTGCTTTTTCTGCTTCGAAAGGCATAGTAACAACCGCGATAACTACAGCTCCAGTTTCCTTAGCTAATTGAGCAACTACGGGTACGCAACCGGTTCCGGTTCCTCCTCCCATACCGGCCAAAACAAAAACCATATCCGAATTCGTTACAGCTTTCTTAAGGTCAGTTAGAGATTCTTTTGCAGCCTCTCTTCCTCGCTTTGGATATCCTCCACAACCAAGTCCTCGCGTTAATTCCTTACCTATTAATATCTTATCATCTGTCTTAGTTATAGACAGGTGTAATGCATCAGTGTTAATACCGTAAACAGTAGCTCCAGTAATTCCTTTGTTGAATAGCCAAGTTGCCATATTGCAACCACAACCACCACAACCAAAAACCTTAATGTTTGCTTTACCTGCTCTTAGTTCGTTAAAGTTGATACTATTTGCTTCTACATTATCAATCGCTTCTTTTGCAAAATCAAGTGGCATTTTTTCTTTTTTATAAACCTCCTTTCAGTTCCTAATCATTTTGAGTAATTATTCTTTAAAAGTTCTTGTGTTTTTCAAGATATATTATCGACAATTGGATGAATTCTGTTGACGAGTTTACTGTCTATTGTTTACGGTATACTATTTATGCCTTAGAAATTATTGAATAATTTCATCCGTTATTTTTTTAAATTCTGTTAAATCTCCGTCGCCTTTTAGGATGATATCAAAAGATTTTTCATATTGTTCTTGATATTTTACATCTCGTCCATTTAGAAACCCTATTTTTAATAAATTGTTATATTCAAATCCGTCAACCATTCCTATATCTTTAATTGAATCTCCTAGTAATATTACATTTTTTCTATCTTTTATATTATTATATATTTCAGGAATTGTTTCTAGAATTGTTTCGTCTTTATTGAAGCTGTGAATTATCGGCTGTTTTACATCAATCATTATGTTGTTTTTCCATATAAACTGATTTGTCAGGTAGTGGATATTGTTTAATGCTAGGCCTCTCTCTTCTAAATACATTTTTATTGCGTCACCGATTCCACTTGAGGAAAAAATGATGAATGGAATGTTTTGTTTTTCTAAATTATGTAAAAATATATCTAAACCTTTTCGTAATTGGACTTCTCCATTTCGAACTATGTCTAATAAATCATCTCTTTTTAAATTTGAATATTTTAATATTTCATAATGTTCTTCCCACCAGTTTTGCATTGCTTCTTTTCTATCATGTGATGAAATTGTTTGATCTTGTTCTATTGGATTATATTTTTCAAATAATGCTTGAGTTTTTTTAGCATATTCTTCTGTTAAATGTTTTCCGTCCCTTAACATCCCTATTATTGATGGTGTTTTTCTGCCGTTGATTTCTGCGTAAGTTAGTGTTCTGTCGAAATCTGAGATTATTTGGAGTTTATCTTTTCCTTCTTCTCTGATGATGTTTTTGATTTTTGAGACATATTGTGGATTGGGAATTATTATTTGCATAGATATATGTTTAAAATTTGCTTTTTATTTGTTATGATTGGATATTTAAAATTCATAACAGAATGTTTTCTTTCATTATTTATGCAGCAGGGAAACATAAACCTTTTGGATTATATCCTGCAACTTCTATTGCAAGGTTTTCAAGATGACCAGGATCTATCATTTTCATTGGATTTCCATCTTTATCTAAGATAGAGACTCTCTTATTAGTAGAGATTTTTCCATCAAAAGAATAGCATTCCCATCCCCATTTTTGATAATATTGAATTATTTTATCAACAGCATCTTTTGTTTCAGAAGAATTTGGAACTTCCATAATATCCATATCTGGATAATATACTTCTGAATTGCCACCTAATACTGGATTTAATAAATAACTTGAAGCAGGGAATTTATTAATAATATTACCAATTCCAAGTACAGGTTCCCCTCCGAAAAAAGTTAACATTATTGGTTTACCGTCTTTTTCCCAAACCTCTTTATAAAAATCGGGAGTATCTAAATCATATTCTGGGTCGAATTTAATCAGTTTGTCAAAACCAGTGAAAGCCATTTTATAATAACTATCAGATATATCTTTTAGAGTTTTTCCTCTATATACTTTCCCAGGATTAAAAAATATTAGTTGGCTTTTCATTATATATGTAACTACAGAGTAGTATTTAAATGTTTTGAGTATTCAATATTAACACTGCAGGATTGCTATCTTTTTGATTATGACATCCTCGGTAAATATTTAATTATATTTGGTATTTCTCTCATATCTGAGGCTATGAAAATTCTTGGATTATCTATTCTTTTATATTCATGATTGGGATCATATAATATTCCAAAACCTGATGATTTTTCTATTCCTCCAAAACTCTCCATCCTGTCATCAATTAATACTAATCCTTCTAATTTATTAAATGCAAGATCCGTTTTTGGGTCTAATGATCCAAGATAATTTATTTTTTGTATGTATGGAGAAAAATGTTTATCTAATAAAGGAGCAATATACTCATCTTGACAGTTTGGCCTTGCTGTTAAAACTTGTTGTCTATAATTTGGAGAAAGTTCTTTGACTACATCCATAACCCATGATACAGGCTGTATTTCTTGAAAGTTTTTTAATTCCAATAATTCCCTACTCAGGTCTATCAGTTTCCTCTCTCCTAGTGATTTGAGCTCTATATATGCTTCTCCGAAAGATATATTTCTATTATACAACTTCATATATAGATAAACATGTGGTGGATCTGTAGAGAACAATGTATTATCAAAATCCCACAATACTAATTCTTTTTCCATATAGAATTCAGTTTTATTTCGTTTTAAAGAATTTGTGTTGTTAATTGTTTATATTTGATTTCTCTCATTCCATTCATCGATAATTTTATCAATATCTCTAAACATTTTTTCTTTGTTTAAAATCCATTCTAAAACATATTCTTTAATTTCTTTTAGACAAATCTCATCTTGTTTTCCTGAATTAATTTCTTGTAAATAATGAAACAAATCTTCCATGGTATTTTTTTGAATATAATAATGAATTATCTTTTTATTTATGTGAAATTTACCATTAATCTCTTTATACTTTTTTAGAAATAATAATGGTTTCATACAAATTTTATCTACTAAGTAAAACCATAGATCTTTTTCTTTTGGGCCGAGACTGATTCCATCCCAATCTATTAAAGATACATTATCTTTTGTTTTGATTAGATTTAATGAATATGGATCGGAATGAGTAATAACTTGTTTACTGTTTTCTGATTTCAGTTCTTTTGAAAGATTTATTGTTTGTTGGATTAATTGTAAAATTGTTTTATTGTTTTTACGAATAAGTTGTGAGACTTTTTTTCTATATATGGGGTTTATCCAGCCTACTTGAGTAACCTTTGTTAAAAGCTTCCTTAACTCCTTTAATTTATCTATTTCAAACTTTTCTTTGTTATGTATTTTTAATTTATTATCAGATATATTATGTATTTGGGAAAGTAATTGTGCAAAACTTCCTAATTGTTTGTTTGTTAACGGTTTTTCATCATTATTCCCTTCTATAAAGTCGTAAAGCACCAAACGATATGGTTTTGTATTAACAAATATTTTGTTTTTGATTGTTAGGATTGGATAGGATATGGTTTTGATATTATACTTGTCATGCAATGTATTAAGAATTTTAAAATCTCTGAAATTAATTTTTAGTCTTAGGATCTTTATTTTTTTCAAATTGTAAAGTTTAAGAAAATATTTTTGTTTATCTACTGTAGTTATTATGTATGAATTCGCATCCATCCCTTTTGGTACAAATTTTAGTAATGATATTTTTAAAGAATAATTGTTTTCTAGAAGCTTTTTTAATTCTTCTTTATTAATTTCTGGATCTTGCTTCATTCAATTTAAGACATTTTGAATTATATAAGATCTTTGTCTAATTGATTATTTTAGAAAGCATCTCATCTTCTTGTTTTGAACTTCTACCAAAAGTCTGTCCAAATTTCACTAATGTCGTATTTATTTCATTCCAGTATTTTGATGGGAATAGTTGTTTCAGTTCTTCTTCGACTTTATCTCGATTATTCGAAACTGCCCATCCGAGTTTGTGTGAAATTCGAAAGACGTGTGTGTCGACTCCTATTGCTGGGGCTTTGCCTGTTTCTGATAAGAAAACGTTTGCTGTTTTTCGTCCTACGCCTGGAAGTTTTGTTAGTTCGTTAATTGTTTCTGGCATATTTATTTTAGATAGAATTTGTGATGTTTCTTTTATGTGTTTTGCCTTTGTTTTGTAATAATTTATTGATTTTATTACTTGTTCTATTTTCTCCAATTTTTCTTTTCCTAGTTTTTGTGGTGTTGGATATTTTTTAAATAATGGTGTTGCTATTTCGATTGTTTTTACGTCTCGTGTTTGTGCCGAGAGCATGATTGCAATTAGTGTTTGCCACTCTGTTGACCAGGCTTCGCCTGCTAGTCGTATGTTAGTTGGGTTTAGTTTTTGGAGTTGTCGAAGTTGTTTTAGAGCTTGTTGAAGAGTTGGTTGTTGTGTCATAGAGATTGAAAGAGAGAAGAGTTTTTATGATTGTTTGTTGGAATTAGAAATTACAAAAAGAGCTCCATCATCCTGTCTTTTTCCTTGTTTTATTTTTTCTAAAAACAGTGAGGTTACCCATATGAAGTTTCATGCATTCTTTTAGGAGAGGTTTGTACATTTAAATATTTTTCTCTCTTCTATAAAAATTGATATTTCTGACCTTATTATCTTAACATTTTCACTAGACACACCTATATCTTTAAAGAAACTCAGCATTCTTTGTGCATATTTAGAAGTTTGTTTTTCTTGATAATAATTAGTAATATCTTTATCTCTAAATTGTTTCAAAACTTCATCTACTGCAAAAATTCCTGCTTCTATTGTTAGTAATTCTTTACCCTTCTTAACGATATATTTACTATCATATGACTCTGTCTTACCATGATCCAAAGAATACATTTGTAAATTTAATTCGCTTTCGAATATATTTGTTCCATTTTTAACTACATATTTTATGTACGATACACTGTCTCTATATGATATTGAAGATAATAATATCTTATTGTCCTCGATTGAATTTAGCGTTGATTTCTTTGCTGAAGCATAACAAGATGCTGTCTTTATAGGCATGTTATTATATTCAGACACTGAGAGTTTTATTGGGTCTACTACTTCAAATTCAAGCAATCCTTCTAATTTTTTCATGTTAAATTTAGTTGAATCTCATTATATAAATCTTATTGGTATTAAATATATATTATTTCATATATTTAAATCATAAGGGAAAATGACCTCGACGGGATTTGAACCCGCGACACCTAGGTTAAGAGCCTAGTGCTCTACCAGGCTGAGCTACGAGGCCAATGTATAAGTAACTTAGCAAAATCTCCAAGATTGAGACTCAATATCAATTGAGTCATCCATGTCGGAAACTACAAGGTCATTATAATTACTATACTAGATATCAATTTAAAAAAGTTTGGTTGGGTTGTTTTTACTCAACTATCTGCTTTATTGCTTCAATGTGAATTGCTACGTCAGTTCCCTTCTTTGTTAGCTTAATTATCTTGATTCTTCCTTTCTTTTCAAAGGAGACAAGTCCAAGTTCTTCTAATGTTTGCAAGATCTTTACAGCGTGAGAATATGTACAATCGACCTCTTTAGCCAATTGTGAACCGTATTTAGCTCTACTCACCTTCTTTAAAGCAATCAACATCATTGCTGGCTTTCTTCTAAAGAACAAATCAAAGTTTTTTTCCATATTGTGTATTGTATATAATTTAATATATATGTTAGAGTGCTTACTTGCTTATAAGCTTTTTCTAAGAAAATCGTCCACGTTTAGTAGATACATGAGGTATACTACTGGATATTTTCTTATTATATAATGAGTTTTCTTTTTAAGAAGTTTTCTTTTAACTTATCAATTTCAACATGTTGTCGTAACTTTTGTCGAGGACAGGATGTTCTTATTATATAATTATTATTTTAAGCTATTGTAAAATGATAGGTATCCTTTTGCAAATAACTCGGCTTCACCTGCTTGCATTTGTATTGAGGTTGTACCTTCGTTGATTGAGTCTTTTAGTGTTTGTGTTGGATCTGATGAAATTTCTGTATCGTGTATTATCTTCTTTGTTGAAGTTATAGTAATATCTGCCTTCTTACTTTTTCCCTGATATGTCTGGGTTGTTTTTTTAATTTCTGAATAAAAAGCTTGATTATCTATTTGAAAGTTTATTATTGAAGGCTCTTGGGTTAGTGGATGCTTGTGAAGTTTTGAAGATATATCTAGGCTTGTTAGGAGGCTTGTTATAAATTGTTCGTTTATTGTAGTGAATTGGGTTTGAGTTGTCGAGAGTGTTATGTCTAAAGTTTCTATATTTGTATGTTTAATTTTTTCTTGGAGAACATATTCTTGATTTGACTCATTTGTATTATCAAGTTTGTGAAGCCCAACATATACTGATATTAAATTAATAATTAATATGCTAATTAATATTGCTGTTATGACAATAATTTTTTGTGGCTGTCTAGCTTTTGAAATTAATTTATCGATATATTCTATTTTATATCCTCTTTTTTGAAGTTTCTTTGTTATTTCTGAACGAGATAATTTCTTTTTGAAAGATTTCCTTATTCTTTTTATTAATTCTTTCTCTTCCATTATATAAGACATTAACTTTGCTTAATAAATTTTATTACACAAATTTTAAATAATGCCTTTTGGTCTATTTTATATGATAGATATAAAATTAATTAGAGATAGTCCCGATTTAGTTAGGGAGAACCTTAGAAAAAGGTTTCAAGAGGAAAAGCTTGGTCTGGTTGATGAAGTTATAGCTCTCGATGATAAATGGAGGAAGGAGAGAAAAAAAGCTGACGATTTGCGTGCTAAAAGAAATAAGGTGAGTGAGGAGATTAACCAATTAATGAAAGCGAAGGAAAAAGATAAAGCTCAGATTAAAATTACAGAATCTAAAAAGATTGGGGATGATATTGAGAAATCGGCCTTAAAGGAGAAAGAATTAAGTATTGAGATCAAAACTGTTATGATGAAGATTCCTAATATTATCCACGAATCCGTTCCTATCGGCAAAGATGATTCTAAAAATGTTGAGATTGAGAAATTTGGGGAAATTACAGAACTTAGATTTGACGTCAAAGGACATGCTGAATTAGGGGAAAATTTGGGATTACTAGATTTTGATACTTCTGCTGATGTTGCTGGCAAAGGATTTTATTTTATGAAAGGAGATTTGGCTTTGTTGAACATGGCTCTGATTAATTATGCTAGAGACTTTATGATGAAAAAAGAATTTATGTATGTTGAAATACCCTTAATGATTAGACGAAGTGTTTTAGATGCTGTTTATTCTACTGCTGAGATTGAGTCTATGGGATATAAGATTGAGGGTGAGGATTTGTATATGATTGCTACTAGTGAGCATCCTTTAATTGCACAGTTTATCGGAAAAACTTTAAATGGACAGAAGTTACCTATTAAACAAACTGGTTACTCCATGTGTTTTAGAAAAGAAATTGGTTCTCATGGCGTTGATGAAAAAGGAATTTATAGGACACATCAATTTAACAAGCAAGAGATGATTGTTATTTGTAATCCTGAGGAATCTTACAAATGGTATGATGAGATGCTTTCATATTCTATTGAGTTGTTTAAATCTTTGGAAATTCCATTTAGAGTTTTAGAATGTTGTTCTGGAGATTTAGCAGATTTAAAGGCGAAAAGTTGTGACTTAGAATGTTGGAGTCCTAGGAGAAAAGAGTATTTTGAAGTTACTAGTCTTACTAATATGGAGGAAGCTCAAGCAAGGCGTCTTGATATTAAGATTGAAAAAAGTGGAAAAAGATATTTTGCCCATACTTTGAATAATACTGTCATTGCTACCTCTAGGGCATTAGTTGCAATTTTAGAGAATAATCAAAACGAAGATGGTTCTATTAACGTTCCGAAGGTTTTACAACCTTATATGAGTGGGTTGAAAAAAATTGTGAAGAAATATTAGTAGTTGGTTATAAAACAAAAACCTTATAAACTAAAATTTCGCTTTTATTTTATGATAATACCAATTAGATGTTTTAGTTGTGGTAAGCCTTTTGCACACTTATATGAAAAATACAAAAATTTAGTTAAAGATGGAAAGACACAAAAAGAAGCTTTAGATGAATTAGGTATCACAAGGATGTGTTGCAGAGCTCAGTTTCTAGGACACTCTGATGTATTGCCATTGATTAACAAATTTAAGAAGTATTAGTATTTATTCTTTCTATTCTGTGTATTAATCTGTTATTTTTCTAATGGTCTAATAAACCAAAACCCTTATAAACTAAAATTTATCTATAATATCAGACGGCCATAGTGACTTGGAAACACCTGTTCCCATTCCGAACACAGAAGTTAAGCTTGTCATGTTTGTGCTTGTACTGTCTAATGATGGGAACGTACAAAGCTGTCTTTTTTATTCTCTTTAATTATAATTTTCTTTTCAAAAAAGATATTTCTCACTCTCCTAATAAAACCATGCTACGCTCCAAAATACTAGAGAGAAAACTACAAACCATACAATTACTTTTAACCAGTTAGGGACTCTTCTTCGTATGATTGGGCTATATTCTTCTGCCTCTTCTTGATGATTTTCTTGTATACATTCTGTTGTTTCCATGTTATTCTATCTTACTTATTATTTATATTTTTATCTAAAGATTCGTATTTACATGATTTAGAAACACAAAACTTAAATATGTACATATTGTAAATAATCTATGCAATTTTGTCCTAAGTGTGGTTCAATTCTGATTATGAAACAGAAAAATTTCGGTTGTTCTAGATGTAGTTATTCTACCAAGGAAGAAATTAATATGGTAATAAAAGAAGATCATGACGAGAAAATCGGTATTACTATTATAGATAAAGATCAAGAGGCAACGATAAATCCTGTTACTAATTTTGATTGCCCTAAATGTAAAAAAGGAAAGAGGGCTTATTTTTGGACTCAACAAATGAGATCTGGTGATGAACCTGAGAGTAGATTCTATAAGTGTATTAAGTGTGAATGTGTTACTAGAATTGATTCTTAAAAAAAGATATTTTATTTCTTAATTATCTTACAAATTAATTATAAAAAGTGTCTAATGGCCCGAAGAGGGATAAACCTCTAACGCAAAGAACTTGTTCTGCGGATTAGCGAGGATTTTATATCCGAAGCCGAAGGAGGTTCAAGAATTGAAAAAATCTAATGGCCCGAAGAGGGATCGAACCTCTGCTATCTCGGTGTAAACGAGAAGGTCTACCATTAGCCTACCGGGCCATATTATAAGAATTCATTTTATGCTTTTAAATTTAATGTTTGGGAAAATGATATTCTTTAAATCTAAAACATTAATCTTCTGAAAAAATATAAGATTTCAATATTGCAGTTTCTCTTGCTTCTTGTAAATCAGGCAATGTAGCTCTACAGATACTAGTACCTTTGACTGGATCAGCTATTTGAGTTATCTTAGGATCATACATTAACACAGCATGTCTAAATGAAGTGTTTTCTGGTTGTTGAATGTCTATATCTACGGAATTAATCATGATAGCTTTTTCAAGTTGACTTCCCATGTAATTTTGTCCATCATACAATTGAACTAAGAATTGATTTAGACCAACTTTTGAATTTAGAAAGTTTCCTTGATCATTAAAATTTAATTCTGTACCATTTTTTAATATGTCGGAAATATTTCTTACTATTTTTTTTTGTTCAAAAGAACCTAAAAGAGTAAGTGGTTCTCCTGTAGAAACCATGATAGCTCTTAAATAGACAGGAAGGTTTACACTATAATCTTGGCTGATATGACCCAAGGCTTCTGCTAAATTCTTTACATATTCAACTCTAGGATTATCATTTGATTGCATATTTAATCGTAAACTTTAAAGTATATAAATGTAATTGTTTTAGTTACTCTAGAGTAGTTATCTCTAAGATTTGGGATTTTGAAAGGAATATCAGTTTTAATTAAAATCTTTCATAAATGTTCAATCATCTATTGCGTCTACCAAACCAAAAAGTTTAAAACCTTCTTTTGTCTTATTTTATTATGTTATGTGAACGGAGTTATCGGCATCATTAGGAAAGATATTCCTAGTATGAACTCTAATCAAAATCTTTTTATAGCGAACTTATCTCAATTAAATATTAATGGTGGTTGTAGTTTAATGGTAGAATGCATGGTTGTGGTCCGTGTGACCCGGGTCCGATTCCCGGTTTCCACCCTTTTTTAAAATGGTAAAAATAGATACTGTAAAAGGATTCAAAGACTTTTTGGGAGCTGAGGCGAGAAAGCGTGTTAAAATTAAGAGAATTATTGAAGATGAATTTGATAGTTTTGGTTTTGAACCTGCTGAGACTCCGATTATTGAGTTTGAGGAATTCGTGAGTGGAGAGAATTCTAATGATGAAGCTGTCCGTGATGTTTATAGGTTAGAAGACAGAGCAAAGAGGAAACTCGCTTTGAGATATGAATTTACTTTTCAACTTAAAAGAATTGCTAAGGGACAGAAGTTGCCGTATAAGAGATATCAGATTGGTTCTAATTTTAGAGATGAGCCAATAAAAAAAGGACGTTTAAGACAATTTACTCAATGTGATTGTGATATTATAGGTTCAACTATGAAAGATGAAGCTGAGATGATGGTATTAGCAAAAAATACTTTAGATAAATTAAATATTGAGAATACTATCTATTTTAATAATCGAAAATTGCTTAACCAAATTTTGGTCAGCGAGGAAATTGAAGAACGAAATAGAGAGCAAGTGATTAGGGAACTGGATAAGTTAGGGAAATTAACTAAGGCTGAGGTTGCGTTTAATCTGAAACCATTAGGTGCTGAAAAGTTACTTAAGAAATTCGATGAGGGTGAGAAATATTTTGAGAAATTCAAATTTTATGAAGAAATTAAAGAGTTAAAAGAATTGTGTAAAGAATATGGAATTGATATTGAATTTAGTCCAACTTTAGCAAGAGGATTGAGTTATTATAATGGAACAATTTTTGAATTTTGGAGTAAGGATATTAATGTTAGTATTGGTGCTGGGGGTAGTTATTTAATTAATGATGTTCAATCAACTGGTTTTGCTTTTGGTCTGGAACCGATCTTTTTGATATCTAATATTAAGGAAAATAATACTAATTTTATGGTTCTTTCTTTGGAACAAGATAAAGAGGCTGTAAGGCTAACAAAGAAATTGAGAGAAGAGGGAAATTCAGTTTTATTGATGATGGATAAGACAGTCAAAAGAGCGATGGAATATGCCAATGCAAAAGGCGTTGAAAAAGTTGTTTTTGTTGGTGATGAAGAAATTAAGAGTGGGAAGTTCAAGGTTAAGGATATGTTGAGTGGAGAAGAATCGGAGTTGGTTGGGAATTAGATATTATGAAAGAAATATTGTTTTTTGAAGGAAATTATGAAACGATAACCTTACCTAAAAATTCATCTAAAGCAAAAGTCTTTTATTTAACATTACATAAACTTTTTGAGTCGAGAGGATATAGTTGTAAAAATATTAATACGAATTCTAAGGAACAATTAAGAGAAAGTATTTCCTCTGAGACATATTATCTAGTAGGACATTCACAAGGTGCTACGAGAATATTAGAACAGTTTTCTTTTGAAAGTTATCCACAAGTAAAAGGAATAATTTTATTTGATCCACAACAATATGTTGAAGAAAAGTGGAATTCATTAGATATTCGTAAAATCCTGTTTGTAAATACGCAAGAGAAATGGCATAACTATTCAAATTTTCAAGTTAAACAAGAGATTGATGATGACCATTATTTTACCAAATCTTTAAATGAAATAATTCCAAGGTTAGAAGACTTTATAGAATAATTAAAATTAAAAAGATTTCACTTTCCTCAACCCAAATCTTAAAAACCAGCTTTCTTATAACCTAATATGGCAAAGATATCAGAAACTGAGAAATTCGAATTAGAGTCCTTGGTAGAGGAACTGGAGGGATATAGGGGTCGACATACTGAATTTATTACAGTTTATGTTCCAGCTGGTTTTACTTTGACGCAGGTTACTAAGCAACTTGAAGATGAAAAAGGTACTGCTACTAATATTAAAGGCAATTCTACTAGAAAAAATGTTATTAATGCTTTAGATAAGGCTATCAGAAAATTGAAAGACATTGGGAGAACTCCCGAAAATGGTTTGGCTGTTTTTAGTGGAAATGTTAGCGATAGCGAAGGAAAAGAGGATTTACAGATTTGGGCTATTGAACCTCCTAAAAAATTGAAGGTAAGAGTTTACCGTTGTGATCAAACTTTCGTTTTAGATCCATTACAAGAGATGCTAGTCACCGATGAGGTTTATGGGTTGTTAATTATTGAAAGAAACGAGGCTAGCATTGGTATTTTAGAGGGTAAACATATTAAAATTTTACAAAAAATGACTTCTGGGATTCCGGGAAAAACTCGAGCTGGTGGACAGTCTTCACAAAGATTTCATAGGATTAGAGAAAGTATGGCTAAAGAGTTTTTTAAAAGAGTTGCAGAGGCGTTAAAAAAACATTTTTTTGAGAATAAAAAGCTTAAAGGTATTTTAGTTGGAGGACCTATCCCTACTAAGGAAGAATTTTTGGACAAAGGACAGCTAACCACTCAGTTAAAGGAAAAAGTTATTGCCGTTAAGGATTTAGGAGGAACTGGAATGCCGGGACTAATTGACTTGGTAAACTTATGTGAAGATGTATTAGCAGAGCAAGAAGTTACAAAACAAAAAAGGATTTTAGACGAGTTTTTTGAAATGCTTGCAAAGAATCCTGATAAGGTTAGCTATGGCGAAGCTGAAGTTGAAGACAGACTTAATAGAGGTGCTGTTGGTAAATTAATTATTTCAAAGAGTTTAAGTAAAACGAGAATTAAGTTTTTTGAGGAATTAGCCAAGGCGAGTTCAACTGAGATTCATTTAGTTACTGAAGAAACTACAGAGGGAATTCAGTTCAATAATTTAGGCGGCGTTGGTGGAATTTTAAGATTTATGGTTATGGACTAAGCTTTCTTTTTTACAAAAAAGAAACTTTGGAAAGAAAAAATAGTTGTTGAATGTGAGACATTCAATTATTGCTCGTCCACGCTTGTGATAGAGATTTTGAATATTTTGAGAAAAGTATTAATGCTGTATGAAATTCTTAATTAAATTTGCTTTGAATTTTTCGACATTCTCTTTTTTAATATGGATACTAACCGCTTTTGGGTATCCTCTAATATTTGTTTCTTCTAATCCCATTAAGCTTTTTTCAAATAAACTAATTAAATCTGCATTCTCATATTGATAACGAGCTGTCATGTGAACAATATCCTTTTCGTCTCTTGGATACTCAAAGACACAAAATATATTCTCATTTTTTATACCCATTTTTGTGTCAATTTGTTTTGCATATGGTGATTCTGTAGTATATTTGTAGAAATATATATCTTCTATAATCTCTAAATTGTTTTCTAAAGATATCATTTGGTTATTCATCTCATATTCTATTAGTTTAGAATATTTTTCTAGTGAGCTAATTTCTTCGATTGAATTAATCTTTTGGATTAACTTGAATGCTTCTGGGTAGTCATTTTTAAAATGTAAAATTGTATTTGTTATCTTTCTAGCTACTTTTTCTTTAAACTCTTCTATTGACATCTCATATTTATTTAATATTTCTTCGACAAACTCTTTATTTTCAGGATAAATATCCCCACTATCCTCTATTAATCCTGATAAGGCAAGCCATGGCTTGGTTTCAATCAATTCATAAATTGTTTTTGATGTTGGTACATATCCTTTATTAGTTTCATCTAGAACAAGAATATATTCTGGGAGATCTCCTATTCTTGAATGATCTGTAAAAAATACTTTTTGTTTTTCTGAAAAACGATCAGCAATTAAGTTAAATCTTACATAGTTAATATCACAAATTATTACTTTATTATATTCTGATATTTGAAATTTATCAATATTACTTGCATTGCTACTATATGCTACTTCATCAACCTTTGCTCCTTTATATACACACCAATCATAAAGTATGATTCCTGATGCAAAACCATCTCCGTCGTTATGGTGAACGATTAAAACATTGTCATTTGAATCAATTTTTTCTAAGAATTCTTTAGTTTCTTGAAATGTTATTTTTGGCATTTTAACAAACCTTAGAACCGTTTTCTATGTCGTTTTTTGATGGGCTAATTAAAACCACTTTTGAATCATCGTCGCTTACTGCTGCTAGGATCATTCCTTCTGACATTATTCCTCTCATCTTTCGTGGTGCTAAATTAGAGATTACGATGACTTTCATTCCGCTTAACTCTTCTGCTGTGTAATATTCTTTTAATCCTGAAAGAATTGTTCTTGGCTTTTCTTCTCCTAGATCAATTGTTAAATTGTAAAGTTTATTTGCTCCTTCAATGTCTCCTACTTTTGTAATTTCACCTACTCGTAAGTCTACTTTTGTCCAATCTTCAAATTTAAGTTCTGCGACTCCATCCATAATTTCTTTAATTTCTAACTCTTTATTAAGTTTTGGCTTTTCAATCATATTTTCTATTCTTGAAAATAAATGATCTTGCTTTTTTATTTTAGAAATTATTAAAGGTTCATTTAACTGTTCTAATGTTAGTTTAAAGTTAAATTGTTTTGCAATTTTTTTACATGTTTCTGGCATGAATGGAGATAATAATATTGCAATTTGTTTTATTGCGTCAGCTATCTCGTAGAGAACTTTTTTATCTTTTGTTTCCCAAGGTTTTTTCTCTTGAACATATTCGTTTGTTTTATCGATGAATGCGAAGATTTCGTTTAAAACTTTATCAAATTCATATTTTTCGAATAATTCTTTTATTGTTTGTAAATTAATTTGCAATCTGTTCTCTGTTTTTTCTAATCCATTCTTTTCAATTAATCCAGAAGCTCGACTTACTAGGTTTCCTAATTTGTTTAGAAGTTCTGTGTTGTGTCTATTTACTAACGCTTCTTCGTCAAAATTACCATCATCGCCGGAGGCAAAGGGGAAGTGTCTTAGTACAAAATATCTTACTGTGTCACAACCATACTTATCTGTTAAAGTTACTGGTGAGATTGCGTTGCCTAATGATTTTGAAATTTTTTGTCCATTGAAAGAAATAAATCCGTGATTGTAAGTTACTTTTGGTAATGGATATCCTGCTGATTCTAACATTGCTGGCCAATAGACTGTGTGAAACCATGTATTATCTTTTCCCAATAAATGGACTGAAGCTGGCCAATATTCTTTGTCTTTACCTGCACCTGTTACATAATTTATTAGTGCGTCAAACCAAACATAGGTAATGTGTTTATCGTCTAAAGGAAAAGGTATTCCCCAATCAAAACTTGTCCTTGTAATTGATAAGTCCTTTAGACCTTCTTTTACCCTATTAATGATCTCGTTTCTTCTTGAAGCCGGCTGAATAAATTCTGGATGTTCTTCATACAATTTTAGCAAAAAGTCTTGATAATTTGATAACCTAAAGAAATAAGTTTTTTCTTTTATTTCTTCTATTTTTTTTCCTGGATGAATTGGACACTTGCCGTCTACCAAATCTCTTTCTGTTACATAAGCTTCACAACCGACACAATAATTACCAGAATATTCTCCCAAATAAATATCTCCTTTTGCATTTGCCTTTTCTATAAATTCCTTTACAACTTCTTTATGATCTTCATCAGTTGTTCTGATAAACCTATTATATTGAATGTTTAATTTTTCCCATGCTTCTTTAAATTTCAATGATATTTCATCGACAAATTCTTTTGGTTCTTTACCTGCAGCTTTTGCAGAACGTTCTACTTTTTTACCATGTTCGTCTGTTCCTGTTAAAAACCAAACATCTTTTCCTAGAAGAGAATTCCATCTAGCAAGGACATCGGCTACAATTTTTTGATAAGCGTGTCCTATATGTGGTTCCGCATTAACATAGTCAATTGCTGTTGTTACATAGTATTTTTCTTTCATAGAAATATAACTGGTTTTTGATATAAAAAGTTAAGGGTCTTATGGATTACAATAATCCTTATATAGATAAACCTCTTAATTATTTTATGTTAGGAGAAGATAATCGTACAAAAGGAGATTATCAAGATTTTTTAGAATCATCGCCTAAAGCTATATTTAGAGATATAAATTCTGAATCTTTTTTATTAGAACAGAACTTAGAAGAGGATAGAAAAAAGGTAAAAATGTTTTCTTATTTAGTAGATATGTTTGGGGAGCCTCTTTCTCGTAGTGGGTTATCAATTATATTGGTAGATGATCCTGATGATAGTATCGTAAATAGATATTGGACGGAAGGGACTAGTCTCTATCATTGGATTGTTAGTACAGAGAATCCTGTTTCAAAGTATTTTGATTCTGAGTTCCCCTATAGAAAAATTGTAGCAAGTGTTAACATGCTTCATCCTGACCTCTTAGGTGGACGTCCTGCTATTCATGCTTATGGAGCGAATACCCTTTCAAAAAAGAGACTTAATATCTTTTTAAATAATCTAGCCGAACTTGGATTGCAAGACAAGTTTAGATATCACGAATATCAAAAGGAATGGAATGAGTAATCCTTTATAGTAAAGATTAAATAGTTTTTCTTATTATACGTTTAATGGTAAAAGAAGATGATAAAAAAAAAGTTTCTAAGAAGAATGATGTAAAGAAAACAATTAAATCTACTAATGTTAAAAACAATAAAGGTAAAAATAAAAATGTTGTTGTTAAAAAAAAGGTTTTTAAAAAAGTTAGAATCAAACCTAAGGTAATAGAAAAAAAGAAGGTTGAGATTGTTAGAAAGAGGGTTAAACAAGATATTAAAGAGAAGAAAAACCTAAATGAAGATGAAAATAAAAACAGGAACGAAGATGAAAAGATTAAGAAAATTAAGAGAGAAGAATTAGAAGCCAAACAAAAAGAAAGAGCTGAAAAACGAGAGGACAGACAGGAAAGACGTGAGAGAAAACGAGAGCGACGAAGAAAAAGAAGAAAGTTTACTAGAATTATCAAATTAGTTATTTTTCTTTTTAATCTATACTTCATATTGAATATTTATGCTATTACTCAATTAAATACTGATGTTACAATTGAAAGTGTACAAGAGGAATTATTTAATTTTGAGATAGACCCAGCTAATTTGACTTTCCCTGACTCGAATCGAGATTTAAATATTAATATTGAGAATCCTACTTGGATTCCTGTATTATTCCCTTCAATCGGTATTGATGTTCGGCAAAAAGATATGAAAATTGTTAATGCTAGAGTTGACTGGTTTAGAGTTAAACCTAAATCCAAAAAGGTTGTTAATGTCGATGTTATGATTAATTATAAAGAGTTCTTACCTTTGTTGATTAAACAACAATTGAGTGGAGAGAAAATGGATGGGAAAGCCGAAATTGATTTATTCCTGTTTAAAAAAAGGGTTTACACTTTGGAACAAAATTTGTTTGGATTTTAATTATAATAGTGTAGAATAAAATGTATCTAACATATGTTATTCAGAAAAAGTTTTTACAAATTTCTGGGTAAGATTCTCTATTTTATGCCATGTTTTTTCTAATTTTTTATTTGACTCAATTATTGCTTCTAAAATAAACTTTTCATTAACCAAGATTTCTGATTTTATAATTACAGGAGCTACTATCCATTCGGTTGATACAATTTCGCAAATAAACTTTTTATTATTAGAAATAATTCCGGAACGCTTAAACCCAGATTTTTTTGCGATATCTATTAAGTTGATTGCATCTTTGAATGTTTTACATGCAACGTGTAATGCTGCAGGTTCTTGTCTTAGATATAATATCTCTTGATTTCTATTTTCTAATATTATTTTCCAAATATGCTGTGGATTTGCAAAATCATGAGTTTTATATAAGAATGCATTCTTAATCTTTTTAGTTGATGTTTTTAAAAGTGTAATTCTTCCGGCACATGATGATGTTGTAAAATAATCTAGATGTTTGTTTATCTCGTTACAAAGTGGTTTTATTTTATCATCCCATTGTTGTTCGTGAGATTTATCTATTTTAATGAGTGCGTTTTGTTTTTCTAGATTGAAGTTTGCCATGAATATTGAAAGGGAAATAGATTATTATTTGTTTTGGTTGGGAGATTGTTCTCTGGTTAACTATTCGATGATATCATCCGCCCATACCAGGAATCGAATAACAGAAAGGGGACTAATTATATTTTTTCTTTTTAGCCACTGTTTTCTTAGCAGATGTTTTCTTCTTAGTTACTGACTTACTAATCATTCCTCTTTTTCTAAAAATAACTATCATCTTAAATATTATAAAACCAACAGTAAGAGACAATATTACTGTTAAGGTAATAAAAATTGAATTAGCAACGTCTGGACTTTCTAAATCGCAAACATCGGGACAAGGACCATCACAATCAATTCCAGCCTCACCTTGGTTTTTCTTCCCATCATGACAAGTAGGACAAGCATCACACTCTCCGCCACAATCAATTCCGGTTTCACAAAATCCATCATGACAATTTTTTACACCATCATTACACCTAGGATTAGTTATAAAATAACAGACTTTTGTTTCTTTGTACCCAATGGTGTTATTGATACATTCTCTAGTTTGATAACCACACGTATTGTCTAAGTATTTTAATTGGTTACATTGTTCTTTGTATGAATTGTAGTCATTCAAACTTATAATCTCATGATCGAATGAATCATCGATATTTTGACAATTGTTCCAATTTGTGCATGTATTATTATTGGAATATGGTTCAAAATAACCGCTACTACTACCGCTGCTACTACTAGAAGAAGAATCAACAGGACAAGCAACATTTTGCAAGGTAACATCCCAATCTGTAGAAGAGTTAAGGAGACCATCATCAACAAGTATACTTATATTATGTTGTCCGCCAATTCCACAACCAAAAGAATAGTTGAATTCGTTAAAATAATTATATTCTGAATCTTTTAATACAGTTTCTGAATCCTTTTCAACTTCATCAACAAATAGCTTAACAGATAATGCATCTCCGTCTCCGTCAAAGATATTAATGTTGAAAGATGAAGTTGTTCCACCAACCATTTCAATATTAGTTTCGGTAGGGCTGAAAGATGTTATTTCAGGAGTTCTACTTTCGTTACTTATTGTTAAAGCAAATTCATCACATACCATATTGCTAGAACCATTACTACCACAAAGCTCAGTAATATTTTCATGTAAGTCCAAGAGGGGATTATCTTCGACACAAACCTTTAATGAATAAACTTCTAGTGGCGAGAATTGATCAGCTTCATAAAGCATACTCCCATTTTCATCGATATTAAATAAACTAAAGCTGTCTCCATTTGCGAAACTTAGATTGAATGTTAAATTTCCGTCGGAACTTAAACCATCTTCAACATCAGAAACATTAAAGGTTTCTGAGAATGTGCTATTGGAATTATTAATCCAAATTTTGAATACACCCATATCTTCAGTGCTTGGAATTTCATTAATCTCTAAGATTTTGAAAGTAACTTCTGCAGAATTTTCAAAGTCAAGATTATCAATGGCAGAGATATTTCTTGTATGATTTCCTACATCTTCTTTGCTCATATTATTATTAGAAAAGAGCTCAATATCGAAAATTGGGCTTCTATCGTCTGAAACCATTCTAGCAAAAAATAAATCTCTAGGTAAAGAATCTACAATGCTTAAATTTCCATCATAATCAATGACTTGAAAATCTGTACTAAATTCAGCACCTTCACAGCCATAATATTCGGAGCTAATATTTAAGATAACTGGGCTTGCTTCGATATCTGATATTGTAACATCCCAATGATTTGTTTCCTCTTCAACCAGAGGATATTTCAAAAGAGTTGTAAAAACAAAAAATTCATTGGTAGAATTTATATCTCCAGTCGCATTCACATACCATGTAACAATTTCTGACTCATCCTCATTCAAATTCACTGTATAAGGATTTGTAACATTTGTGTAGAATGGAGTTCCATCACCGAAAGGAATCAAACCATCTTTCCCCGCACTTCCACTAAAAAAGATATTGTCAAAATTAAGGGGTGGAGTATGTCCAGTACAATCCCCCAAATCACAATCACAGTCATCAGCAGTTACGGGACTATTACTATTTCTTTCAGAACTAGGACAAAGAAAATCAAAATCGTTTGAACCTTCAAAATAAACATAAATTAGAATACAATCTCCATCTCCATCCCCTCCAGCACTATAAGAATCGCACTCCACGTCATCCATAATTGATATATCTTGCTGATTATCAACACATCCATATGAATCATCGTATTCTTCAACATGCCAAGGATCTCCTAAAAAATCATTTTCTATCATATAATCAATATCCATTAAATCACTACATGCTGACGTACAATCTTCTCCTGATGGATTACATCCCTGAATAGGATCTAAACTTACATTTATTTCTCCACAATCATCAGATTTACAAGTAACATTAACACTGATTTCGAAGAAAGTATTATTTGTGACATTAACACTACTAATCCCAGATACGGGTGTTAATATCTCAATTAGTAAAGCAGATGAATAATACAGATTTGTGAAGTTTTCGTCATTAATATCACAAAAATCAAGTTCATCACAATAATAGTAATTAGAAGAAAAATTTCCAAAATAAGGTAAACTAATGGAAATATTAGATGTGTTAAATGTACCACTAATATTTATATCCGTTTCATTAATCAATGTTCCAGTAGAATTCCAGAGATAAAAAGTAATATTTTTTAGTTCTCTATAACTACTAATATTTATGATAAAGTCAATATCCTCTTGTAATATTTGTTCGTTATTTTGAGGAAAAGTTAATTCTATCTCTGGCGGAGCACAACTTGGATCTAATCCTCCATCAGTAATAGACCAACTGTATGTATCTATTATATTTGTTCTTTCTGTTTCTTTATGACAATATGTTGTATCACCAACTGAGAAAGTTTTCCCAGACAACAAACTTGGTAATAATGACCATTCATTTAATAATTTGTCATAATTTTCTGTGGAAAAATTCGTTCCTTTCAAAAAGTCGTAAAACAACTGAACACTACTAACATTCCAAGAGCTTAGGTCACTGTTGAAATTTGAAGCATTTGCAAACATATTATACATATAAAGTACATTACTAACGTCCCAAGAACTAAGATTACTAGTAAAATTAGATGCATTAAGAAACATATTGTTCATCGTATGTACTTTGCTAACATTCCAAGAGCTTAGATCACTGTTAAAACTTGAAGCGTTTTCAAACATATATTCTGTAATAACTACATTACTAACATCCCAAGAACTTAGGTCACTGTTGAAACTTGAGGCGCCTTTAAACATACTGCTTATAGATGTAACTTTGCTTGTATTCCAAGAACTTAGGTCACTGTTGAAACTTGAGGCGCCTTTAAACATACTGCTTATAGATGTAACTTTGCTTGTATTCCAAGAACTTAAATTACCATTAAAGTTTGAATTACTAAACATGCCAGACATAGAAGTTACATTACCAACATCCCAAGAACTAATATCACCATCAAAATAAATATTTTTACTAAACATATCATTCATACGAATTACATTACCAACATCCCAAGAAGAAATATTACCATTGTATGAGTTATTTTGAAATAAGCTATCCATATAAAGTACATCACTTACATCCCAACCACTTAAATCACTGTTAAAACTTGAAGCACCAGAGAACATACCACCCATACTAGTTATACTACTTATATTCCAATTATTCAAATCACTATTAAAATTTGGAGTCCTTAAAAACATAGAACTTGTAGCGATGACTTTACCAATATCCCAGGAACTTAAATCACTGTTGAAATTTGAAACACCAGAAAACATATGATTCATATCAATTACTTTACTTGTATTCCAAGAACTTAAATCACTAGTAAAACTTGAAGCCTCAGAGAACATATAGCCCATATCAGTTACTTTACTTGTATCCCATGAACTTAAATCACTAGTAAGACTTGAAGCACCACGGAATATACTATGCATATCAATTACATTGCTAACATCCCAACCACTTAAATTACTATTAAAATCTGAAGCATAATAAAACATTCCCTCCATATCAGTTATACCACTTATATTCCAATTGTTAATACTTGGAATATAAGTAATCCCACTTTGTGAAAATGCATACCTTAGAGTCGTTGTTCCTGTTAAATTCAAAATATCGGTAGCACTAATATTTAAATTGCTAGTACCTTTAAAATACCCTCCATAAAAATTATCTCCTAAATTAAGACAACCCCATTGTTTTATTTCTAATAATTTCAACTTATCTCCAGAATCAGAATAGGTACTACCAAAATTAAATTCAACAATTGTACCATTAATTTGAACTTGATATGTACCAGCGGCATCATATGTGTGTGTCTTATTTGTACTGTCCGAAGATGTTATTATGCTTGTACTTTCATCTCCCCAATCAACTGTAAAATTATATTCATGTGTTCCTGTATTAGTAAGAGGTAAAGTTATTTGATTATCATTACTATCTCCAACATTGTCTGTTTTCCATACTGTTACGAAAGTCTCTTCAGTATAGGTATCTAATGTATGAAAGACGGAGAATCCGGTAAATGAGAAATTTAAAATTAAAAGGATTAGAGATAATATAGATATACTTAAGATTAATTTTGCTATGAATTTCATATTTATAGAGAAATATTGAGATATTTAAATTTGTTGATGAAACGACAAAATATTAGGCACCAATTTCTCACTCGTTTTTAACAAAGCCATAATCTTTCTTTTAAAAGTATCAAAATCACTGACGATAAATCAATTAATAGCGTCGATAAAACAATCCGCCCATACCAGGAATCGCCGTCGAATATAAAATGCTCGGACCCCAGATGATAATCTGGAAAACAAATCTAAAGATTTGCTTTAAACCAAGATGCCGGCATCCAGTTTGCGTAACGCCCATACCAGGAATCGAACCTGGATGCCCCGAAAGGCCTGGATAACTTGATTTGAATCTCAAATGCAAGATATGAAACTCGCATGAGTTACTTTTCAAGTCCAGTGCAATACCATTATGCGATATGGGCTGATTATATTAGAGATGAGAAATAGTTTTTAAGATTAGTGGTTTATACGCCCATACCCCGAATCGAACGGGGATGCCCCGAAGGGCCGCGGGTTCGAGCCGCGTGCAATACCATTATGCGATATGGGCTTTGGCTCAGATTACATTTGTGAAGCAACTTGTTTGCTACTCTATGCGATATGGGCTTATTCTAACTGATTATCAAACTTATCCTATAATTATAATCAGTCTTTTATATGTTATCATTTATTTCTATTTATGTCTGCCTCATTTCATCCTGACGAATTTCCTAGAGAAAAACTCCTTAATTATGGTGTTGAGACTCTGACTAATTATGAACTCTTGGCCATTTTATTAAATACCGGAACGAAAGATGAGAGTGTGTTGGACATCGCCAAAAAGCTGAGTTTGAAATATAATTTACAAAGACTTTCTGTGGTATCTATTTCTCAATTGAAGAGTGAATATGGTATTGGACAAGCAAAGGCATGTAAGATTATTTCGTGTTTTGAGTTAGGGCGAAGAATTAAAGAACCTGACAAGACAAAAAAGATATTTGTGAATTGTGCAGAAGATATTGCAAATGTTTTGTCACCAATAATACAACATCTTGAACAAGAATGTTTGATGGCCGTGTTTTTGAATGCTCGAAAGAAAATAATTAGTAAAAAGAAAATTTTTATTGGGTCGTTAAGCGAATCGATTATTAATCCTAGGGAAATTTTTAAATATGCGTTAGAAGAAGGCGCTGCTGCAATTATTTTAGCACATAATCATCCGTCTGGTGATCCAACACCATCCGAATCGGACTTAAAATCTACAACTGAAATCATTAAAGCTGGGAAATTTATGGGTATTGAAATACTTGATCATGTTATTTTGGGTAGAAATAATTATTGGAGCTTGAATGAAAACGGAATGATTTAGTCTTTAATAATCTCGTCTCGTATCTTCATCCCTTTTTTTGTTAGTTCATAAACTCTTCCTGTTTTCTCATTAGGATTAATACATTGTGCGATTCCTTTAACTCGAAATTGTCTGAGTACATCACTAACATTGTTTAAACTCAGTTTTGTATCATCTTTTATTTGTGTTGGTATTTTTGCTTTATTCATAGCATGTATTATCTTTCTTCTCTGACTTCCTTTTAATATCCAACCATAATCTGTATCCATATTTTTAGGTATAGATTAAGAATAAAAAGAGTTACACTGGAGTTATACCAAAAGAATAAAAATACTTGTGTTTTTTAAGGATTATGAAATATTTAAGGTCTATTTTGTGGTGGATGCATTGTAATGGTTGGATTGATTTTGACAGATTTAAGAGGATTTGCTATTCACACTAGATTTATAAATTGTGATTATTTAATTCTTTTATGAATAAAAAGACAACCACAATTCTTATAAGCATAGTTATTTTTTTCATAATTGTAATTGGGTTTTTGATTATACAAACTAAAATTACAGGAAATATTATTATGGCAGAGAATCCACAAATAAAAATGCAAACTAGTAAGGGGGATATAGTAATAGAATTATATTTAAAGGAAGCACCTATTACGGTCGAGAATTTCTTGGTTTATGTCAATGAAGGGTTTTATGATGATCTGATTTTTCATAGAGTTATTCCTAATTTTATGATTCAAGGTGGTGGTTTTGAATCGGATGGTAGTGAGAAAGAGAATAAAGCTCCGATTAAATTAGAATCTAATAACGGATTAAGTAATGAGAAAGGAACTATTGCTATGGCTAGGACCTATATTCCTAATTCTGCTACTTCACAATTTTTTATTAATCTTCAAGATAATGACTTTTTGAATTATGCTGATGGAGTAGGTAAAGAAGGATATGCTGTTTTTGGAAAGGTTATTGAGGGTATCGAAATTGTTGAGGCGATTGGAATGGTTCAAACAACTATGAAAAACGGTATGCAAGATTGGCCTACTGAAGATATTAAGATCATTAAAATTGAATCTATTGAATAATCGTATATAGTTAAGATAATATCATTTTATTTACTACAAAAACGAATATTGAACGAGTTAATGTATCTATTTTCTGACATTTCACTTTTTCTTTGAACTGTAAGCCTTGCCTTAATTCTCTTGGTATCAAAAAATACTTAGTTGCTTCATTAGCACCCCTTTGAGAAAGATTTGTTTTTATTTCCGCCGCATCTTCTGAAAACATGTGTACGTTTTTTATATGTCCTTTAAGCTCTAAAGATTCTTCATAATCTAATTCAATTTCAAATATCACCTTATTGTCTTTTATAGCCTTTGAGCTGATTATAGTGCCCATTAGTATTAGTTAAATTATACTTTTATTTAAAGTTATTCAATAAATAGGATAAGAAATCGAAAAAGTTTTCTATTCTATCTATTTGATGGGAACTCTTTTAAATAAAAGAGGGTATTTCTTTTGATGGGGGAGATAATTAATTCTAAATCCGCTTATGGAAATAAAATGATTTATAAAATATTATTAAATGAAACTGAAGCTATAAATTTAAAGGGTCATATGAGAAATGTTCATATCTTTGCTAAAGAAAGATGTTATTATGAAACTAATATTTTAGAGAGAGGAAACAAAAAAGGTGCTAAATATTTTATCATTCCAAGAAAATTAAAAAGTAGGCAAAGACCTAGATTTGCTAAGATAAAATATCAAAAAATTGACAATGGCAATGAAGTTTTCTATATTTGTACCGTAAATAAAGACTCATTACATTAATACAAACAAGGCAGGTAGCTCAAATCCATCAAAAAGGGACCAACTAGTTCACTCAATCTTGCAACCCTTCAAGCATCTTGACACTTAATTTAGGGCTGCTCCAATCAAGGTCTGACCCGATTCATTAAGGCGAGATCAAGAAGGACAAAACATCAACATTCCCTAGTCAATATTATTAATTTCCTTTCACACCCTACCTTATTAGTTCGCCATAAAGCCCGTTTGCGCGAGTGCGTGGGGCTAACACGCCAACATAGTTTGCTATATTGAAAGTTCAATTTGATTTATAAGATTTACGATAGGTCCAAAAACTTATAAATCAAATTATAATTCAATAAGTATATGCCCCGATCGCATAGCGGTATTGCACCGGATTGCTAATCCGGGCCCTTCGGGGCCGGCAGGTTCGACTCCTGCTCGGGGCGTATGAGAATCTTGAATGATTCGTTTAATAGATGTTTCTTAAAAGTTTTGACATAGTGTTCGGTAAATATAGAGAATTCTCGTCTTCTCAATAACATAAATTCTTAAATAGTTAAGATTGGTTCACTATATATGGAATTAGTAGCATTGTTATCAACGGGGAAAGGTTCTTGGGGACAGGTAGCCGGACTTATTAGAAAGGGCGAATGGGAGAAGATTATTGTGATAGGAACTTCTTTTGCTAAAGACTTTAATGTAACTGGTATTCCTTTTGATTTTATTGAATATGATTCCAATAAGGGATTGCTCCAAATGAAAAAGGAATTTGAAAGAAAATTAAAGGATAAAATAGATAGTTTAGAAGTCGCTTTATCAATTGCTTCTGGAAATGGAAAGGAACATATGGCCTTACAATCTGCTTTGTTGGCCCTTCCCGTCGGTGTGAGATTTACTGCGTTGACAAAAGACGGTATTATTATGTTGTAAGAATTACTGTATTTTTCTTTATGTATTTTTGGGCTTCTTCCAATTTTAACTTGCTTTCGGCATAAAATGTTAATAATTTATCACCTTTAGATATTTTTCCTATATGTTTATGCAAATATACACCAACTGAAGATAACTCTGGGGATCCTAAAATCCGACAAACCATATTGATATTTTTATTATCTATACTGATTATTTTTCCTGTTCTATTTGCTACAATTATTTTTGTATATTTGGCCAATTTTAATGATTTTATTCTCTTGTCAAAATCTTTGTGTCTATTTTGAACGTTTATAATTTCTTTAAATTTTTTATATGCTTCACCGCTTTCTAATATCTCCTTTGCTTTTCTGTCTGAATCTTTTATACCTCCTAACTCTAATAATTTGCTTGATAAAAATAATGACTTTTCTTTAAGATCTTTAGGAGCATCTATATCGTTTTTTAAAACTTTTAAGATGTCTAACATCTCTAATACAGGTCCTATTCCATTTCCTATTGGTTGTTGACCATCTGTGTAAACAACTAGAATCTTCATCCCAAACTCTTTCGCGATTTTTTCGAATTTATGCCCGAGTTTTTTAGATTCATTAAGTGTAGCTATCTTTGCTCCTCGCCCGTATGGAATGTCTATTAGAATCTTTTTACTATCTGCTGCTATTTTTTTCGACATTATAGATGCTAATAATTGTGATTCTATATCTAAATTTAATAACCTTTCTACTTGGATTATTTTATCGTCACTTGGAGAAAGCATTAGTCCTCCTCCCCATACTAAACATCCGTTAACCTTGTTAACAATGTTTTCTATTTCATCCGACTTTAACTCCACATTTGCTATTGTCTCAATAACATCAGCAGTTCCCGACGCAGAAGTTATTGCTCTTGAGGAAGTTTTAGGAATTTTTAATCCCGCTGTTGCACATATACTAACTATAATTGGTGTTGTTCTGTTACCTGCAATACCGCCGATACAATGTTTATCAACGATATTATTTGATGAAAACTTTAATTTCATTCCTGTTTTTACCATAGCACGAGTTAAAAATACAGATTCTTGTATTGTCATACCTTGTATTTTTTGTGCTGCCAAGAAATAGGCTATTTCGGCTTCTGTTAAATTGTTTTTTACTATCTGTTCAATAACTACTCCTATTTCTTTTTCTGTTAATTCTTTACCAGAAATTTTACTCTTAATAATTTGTGCAGCTTGTGACATTTCGGCTGCATAAACATCTAACCGATTTCCTGTTTTTGCCGAGAATGCTTGGGTTACTTCTTCTGACAAACCTATTTCGTCTTCCTTAACTAGTTTTGGGAAAATATCTACAACAGCATAAAATTTATGTTTATTTTCTAGACATACTCTATCATTTTGAAAAACATTTAATCTTTTTGCTGTTTGAGAATGCAAAACTACAACTGGACGACCTGCTAACCAATTAAAGTTTTTTACTTTTAATCTCATCTCTTCTTTCTATTTTATATAATTTAGTAAATTTTCCAGATTTATACATCTCTATAACAATTAATGCATATGCTAGAATTAATGGACCTAGAATTAAACCGATTATGCCGAAAACCATTAAGCCACCAACTGTACCAACTAAACTTACTACTACTGGTAAGTTCGAAGATCTAGATAGAAAATATGGTCTAATTAAATTATCAATATTAGAAACAAATATGGCTCCATATAAAGCTAAAATTATAGCTATCGTAGTATCTCCCTGCATTAATAAGAATAATGCCGCAGGTCCCCACACTAACCATGGTCCTATTATTGGTATTATTGATAATACCATTGATAACACTGTTAATGTCAAGATATTATTAAATCCTAAAATCAGGAATCCCAATCCCATCAATAATCCTTGTATTAATCCAACTAATACTTGCCCCATTAAAACAGCGTTTGTTACACTCTTAAATTCATTTGATAACATCTTACCTGTTCCAATTGAGAAGGGAGATATTTTAGCAATATATTTATTCAGAACTTCAAAATCTCTTATCACAAAAAAGAATATAAAAAATGTTACGAATATCTGTAATAAAATCCCTGGAATATTAATTAGTATCTTTGAGAACGATTGCATAATTGAATTAACGGATTGATTTATGAAGCTATTCAAAGATGTATCTAGTCTGTGTATTATTTCTTCGCTTAATAATGGCGTTGAAATCTTATTGAATATCGCACTTAAATCAAAGGCTTGTAAATCTCCATAAACCTGAAATGTTTGACGTATTAATGTTGGGGTGAAGGAAACAATAGGTATTATTATTAGAGATAATAAAAACACTAACATTATTATTGTTGACAAGGTCTTATTTCTGAATACCTTCCTTAACTTTTTTTCGACTGGTCTGAAGATGTATCCGAATATAAAACCAAATATAATTGCTATTAGAATTGGCTTCAAAACCATATACGCCAAAACTAGAACTATAAGGATTAACACCCATGTTATAATATTATTTAATTGCTCTTTTTCCATTACAGATACTACATTAAAATATTTTATAAATGTTAGTCTATTTGTTCTGTTAACAAAAATTATTTTGACGTAAACTTTATAAAGGGAAATTACGCAGTGATTTTGTATAATGGGTTCAAAACTTGAATGTTTGGACTTGGTAATTTTGACTATGGGTTAAGTCAATTCAAAGCGAAGTGCTATTCGTGTATGAAAGTAAATAGTAGAGACTATAAAAAATGACAAACAATAATCACCAAAGAAAGGGAAGCTTACAATTCTACCCTAGGGTCCGTGCAAAGAAAATTATTCCTAGAGTGAATTGGAATGGTGTAAAAAAAGATGGTATAGGTATATTAGGTTTTGTTGGATATAAAGTTGGAATGACTTCTGTTTATGTAAAGGATAATACTGAGAACTCTTTAACAAAAGGAAAAAAGATTGTTATGCCTGGAACTATTATTGAATGTCCAAAAATGAATATTTATTCTGTGAGATTTTATAAAAACAAAAATGTGTTAAAGGATTTTATTGTAAATAATAGCAAAGACTTAAGAAAAAAAGTTAAGTTACCAAAAGATATCAAAAAGATTGATGAAGAACTTGATTTTGATGATGTAAGAATTATTGCATTCTCTGGTATTAAAGATGTAGGAGCTATTTCTCAGAAGAACCCAGATTTTATAGAGCTTGGACTAAATGGTAGTAAAGAAGAGAAATTAGAATGGGTAAAATCTCACCTTGATAAGTCATTCTCTATTAATGATGCATTCGTTGGTGGCTTGGTAGATATTGTGGCAGTCACAAAAGGTTATGGTACTCAGGGTCCTATGAAAAGATTTGGTATTGCATTAAAAAGCCATAAATCTGAAAAGGGAAGGAGAAGACCAGGTTCATTATCATCTTTTGGATTGAGAAGAGTTACTTTTAGAGCACCTCAAGCTGGTCAAACCGGATTTCATACTAGGATAGCTTATAATAATGTGATTTTAAAAATTGCAGATATCAAGACTGAAGATATTAATATGTTGGGTGGATTTCACAAATATGGAAATATTAAAAATGATTATGTTATTGTAAAAGGATCTATTCCTGGTCCAAAAAAGAGAGCTATCATTTTAAAACAATCTATCCGTCCTACAAAATATCAAACTAAACAAAATTACGAATTTATTAATTTAAGATGAAAACAAAGATTTTAGACAAAAAAGGGAAAGAAAAAGAAACTATCGAGTTACCTCAGAACTTTGAGTCTAGAATTAGACATGATATTTTAGCAACAGTTTTTGAAGCTCAAAAATTGGCTTATACTCAAAGTTACGGTGCGAAACCAGGTGCTGGTGCTCAATATTCTGCTTCTGGTATTTTAAGACATAGAAGACATGTTTGGAAAACAACTTATGGAAAGGGTATATCTAGAGTTCCTAGGAAAATTATGTCTAGAAACGGAGCTTCATTTAATTGGGTTGGAGCAACTGTATCAAGTGCCAGAGGTGGTAGACAACCACATGCTCCTAGAGCTGAAAAAAATAGATTCAAAAAGATTAATAAAAAAGTCTTATTGATTGCATTAAATTCTGCGCTTGTTGGAACTATAGATAGTGCTTCTTTAAAGGATAAATATGGCAAAGACTTTCATTCTGGATTTGTTTTTGACGAAGACATACTGGATGTAAATACAAAGGATTTCTTAACTACATTAAAATTAGTTTTTGGAGATGCTTACGAGAAAGTTTTAAAAGTTAAATCCGTTAGAGCTGGACGAGGAAAAACAAGAGGTCGAAAATATAAGAGTAATGCCGGTTTATTATTTGTTATTAGTTCGGATGAGAATATGAAAAGAAGCGGAGTCGATGTTGTTAAGGTGAATGAATTAAGGGTTGCGCATTTGGCACCAAATGGAAGTCCTGGAAGACTAACTTGTTATACTAAGAATGCAATTAAAGAAATAGGAGAGAGATTTAAATGAAAACAATAATTTTAGAGAAGGTGAAAGCTACAGAAAAAATTGTTAAGCAAATTGAAGTCGATAATATTTTAGTTTTTGAAGTTGATAGGTCAATTAGAAAGCCTGAAATTAGAACTGAAGTGGAAAGTTTATTTAAAGTTAAGGTAGACAAAGTTAGAACTCATACTCTTAAGAATAAAAAGTATGCTTATGTTAAATTAAAATCTGATTTCCCTGCAATTGATGTTGCTACGAAATTAGGGATTATGTAAAATGGGTAAAAGAATAATTCAGCAAAGACGTGGAAGAGGAAGCTTAACCTATAGAGTTAGAAGTAAGGCTTCTTTAGATTCTAAACCTGGTTATCTGTCTAATTTAGAAGGTGAATATAAAGTTGTAAAACTTATAGCATCGCCCGGTCATTCTACTCCTATTGCTAAAATGATGGGTAACAATAATAATACGTTTTATGTATTTGCTGTCAATTTATTATATGTTGGGCAAATCATAACTGTTGGTGGATCTAATCCTGGAGACATTTCTTGTTTGGGGGATTTAAAAAATGGAACTAAAATCTTTAATATTGAACATAAACAGAAAGATGGTGGAAAGTTTGTTAGGAGTGGTGGGTCTTCTGCAACAATCATGAACAAAAACGGTGGGACTGTTACTGTACTTATGCCATCTAAAAAAGAAAAGAAATTTAATGTCTTATGTAGGGCAACTGTTGGAATTGCTTCTGGTGATGGTAAATTAGAAAAACCAGTTATGAAAGCTGGTACAAAACATTATATTATGAAATCTAAATCTAAATTATGGCCAAGAACATCTGCTGTTAAGATGAACGCAATTGATCATCCCTTCGGATCTGGACGAGGAAAAAGAATTAAGAGTAAGATTGCTAAAAGAAATGCTTCACCTGGTAAAAAGGTTGGCTTAATTAGACCGAGTAGAACCGGTAGGAAGAAACGTTAAAATGGCAACTATACAAGTAATTCAAAAAAATAAGGAAAAGATCTTTAGAGGTATTAATTTAGAAAAGTTAAAGGAATTAGAATTAAGAGAATTTGCTAAATTAGTAAAATCTAGATCTAGAAGATCTATTCTTAGAAATGATGATGTTATAAATAAATTTATTAAGAAATGTGAAATTCGTACTGCTAGCGGAGGACAAATAAAAACTCATGATCGAGAAATGATTATTGTCCCAAAAATGGTAGGATTGAGTATCTTTGTCCATAATGGGAAAGAATTTCAAAAGGTTGATATAACTGAATTCATGTTGGGACATAGGTTCGGAGAATTCTCTATGACGAGAAAGGTTGCAAAACATTCTAAATTAGGAAAGAAGAAATAATAATGGTAGAAGAAAAAATAAAAACAGTGCCTAAGGAATTGAAAACAAAGATAGTTGAAACTCCTAAAGAAGATATCAAGGATGTCAAACCTGTAGTAAAGAAAAAGAAAAAAGACAAAATAATAAAGGACAAGGCTATCGCAAACGCATTTTCTTTGAAAATTTCTCCTAAACAATCTAAATATGTTTGTAGGATGATTACTGGTAAGACTCCAGAGAGGGCAGCAATCTTATTGGAGAATGTAATTAAGGGTAAACAGCCAGTTAAAATGACTGGTCTTGAAGTTCCTCATCAAAAAGGTAAAGGTATTGCTGGTGCTAGATTTCCAAAGAATACATCTCAAGGTATTTTGGATATTGTAAAGCAATTAGCGGCGAATGCTGTTACAAATGGGATTGAAGATCCTATTATTACAATTGCTATACCTAACAAAGCATCTGCCCCTTTCAAGAAAGGCGGAAGAAGAGGAAAGAGGACACATCTTCATTTGGAAGCTGAGAGTAGAGCTAAATTAAAAGGGAAGAAAAAATAATATGGAAGAAAAAATGTTTGTAAATGTTAGAAAAGATGAATATAATGTAAAATTATTTATAAAAAAGATGTTTGGGAAAGGTAAAATCTCTAGGGTTAAGATTGAATACACCCCTGTTGGTGAAAAAGTCATTATCGCTACAAGTAGGCCCGGTCTAATAATTGGTAAGAAAGGAGAAAAGATTATTCAATTAACTGAAATCTTAAAAAGGAGATTTAAAATGGAAAATCCTCATGTCGACATTGAAGAAATTATTCATCCTGAATTTGATGCACAATTAGTTGCTGATGATATTGCGTTAACTCTTGAAAGATTCGGTGCTTCTAAGTATAAATCAACAAGTTATAGAGCATTAGGTAGAATAAAGAAATCTGGTGCCCAAGGTGCTGAATTGAGAGTCTCGGGAAAATTACCAAGTGATAGAGCAAGAGTTTGGAGATTTGCCTTTGGTTATTTGAAGAAAACTGGGGAACCTTCTAAAGTTGTTGACAAAGCGGAGAGTGTTGCTCAAACAAAACAAGGAATTGTGGGAATTAAAGTTTCTATATTAGCACCAAATGTTAAAATTCACGATAGAATTTATGTTAACGAAGAGTTGTTAGAGAAGATTAAAAAGAATGCGTTATTTAATGAGGAAGAAGAAAAAGAAGAAATGAAAAAGAAAAAGAAAAAAGGGAGTAAAAAATAATAATGGTAAAAAAAGACATAAGCGATAAAGGAATTGGAGTAAGAATAATGGAATTGAAGATTGAATTATTAAAACAACCAACAAAAAAGAAAAGCATTAAAAAGGAAATCGCAAAGTTATTAACTAGACAGAATAATTTAAATAAGCAAGGAGAAGAGAAGTAAAGTGGATATTTGCCCAAAGTGTGGATTACCTATTCCTGCCTGTGTTTGTGAGGAGATTTCTCGAACTCAGCAAAAAATAGACGTTACGACGGAAAGAAGACGTTTTGGAAAGGTTTCGACATTAATATCAGGGTTTGATGATCAAAATGATATCAAATCTGTAGCAAAAAAACTAAAAGCCAAACGAGCCTGTGGTGGAACAGTAAAGAATAAAATTATTGAACTACAAGGAAATCATAGAGGCTTTATTAAACCGATATTGATTAGTATTGGTTTTTCGGCAGAACAAATTAACGATTAAAATGGTAACAAAAAAAGAAATAATAAATGAGAAGATTGAAATTAGTTGTACTGATAAGTTTTGTCCTATTCATGGAAAAAACAAATTGAAACTACGTGGAAGAGTCTTCGAAGGTATCGTTGTTAAAAAATTAAATGATAGAGTTAGTATACAATTTGAACGAATGTTTAAAATAAAAAAATATGAACGTTTTGAAAAAAGAAAAACTAAAATACATGCTAGATTACCAGATTGTATAAAACATGATTTTAATGTGGGAGATTTAATTGAAGTTTCTGAAACTAGACCTCTTAGTAAAACTATTCATTTTGTTGTAACTAAAGTAATCAGGAGACAGAAAGAATGAAAGCTATATCTGCAAACGCAACACGAGGATTGAATATTGGAAGTATTGTAAATGCTTCTGATAATAGTGGTGCTAGAATTGTGAAGATCGTTGGTGTAAAACGTGGAAAGACAAAAAAGGGTAGACAAGTTTATGCTAAAGTTGGAGACTGGGTTAAGGTCTCTGTTAGAAAAGGAGACCCTAAGATGAAAGGAGAAGTTTTTGACGCCATTTTAATTAGACAAAGGAAATCTTGGAAAAGACATACTGGAGAGAGGATTTGTTTCTCAGATAATGCTGTTGCCTTATTAAAAGATGAAAAAGGTAATCCAAAAGGAACACAGATAAAGGGACCTATTGCGAGAGAAATACAAGAAAGATGGAAGGGGGTTGCAAAAATTGCAAGTATTGTTTGTTAAAATGAAATCAAAATTTAATAAAAATTGGGTTGCGAGTAAGCAACCAAGAAAACAGAGAAAGTTTTTAGCTAATGCTCCTAATCATATTAAGAGAAGATTAATGGCTTCCCATCTAAACAAAACTTTGAAGACTAAATATGAAATTAGATCTATTGAAGTTAGAAAAGGAGACGAAGTTAAAATTATGAGAGGAAGCTTTAAGAAGAAACAAGCGAAGGTTAGTTCAGTAGATATAAAAAATACAAGAATCCAACTTGAAGGTATCAATAGATCCAAAAAAGATGGGGAAAAGGTTCCTGTCTGGTTCCATCCGTCTAATGTTTTGATTGTAAAGTTAGAAGACTCAGATACTAGGAGACTAAAACATGTAAAGAAGATTAATTCTCCTAAGGAAACTAAGCCAGATAAAGATGTTAAGGAAATAAAAATAGACAAAGAAGTTAAAACTATTAAAACAAAGGAGTTAAAAAAATAAAATGCACATTAAAAGAACAAAAATGCCTAAGACTTGGCCCGTACCAAGGAAAGGAAAAAGACAAAGATTTATAGCAGTAGCTACTCATGCAAGTACCAAGTCAATTAGTTTATTAGCTATTCTTAGAGATATTTTAAAAATTGCCGAAACGAGAAAAGAAGTAAAACATATTGTAAATAATGGTGATGTAAAAGTTAATAATAAAATTAGAAAAAGCGACACATTCCCTGTCCAAACATTTGATACTATTAGTTTAGAAAAATCAAAGAAATACTATGTTGTAGAAATTGTTAACAGAAAATTTGCTCTAAAAGAAATTTCAAAAAAGGAAGCAGGATTAAAAATAATAAAGATTTTAGGAAAAACAATCTTAGCTAATAAAAAGATCCAAATGAATTTAGAAGATGGACATAATGTTCTAACTGATATCGAATTTAACGTTGGAGATTCTGTTATATATAATACTATATTAAATAAGATAGAAAAAATTCTTTCGTTAAAAAAAGGAGCTAACGTAGAAATTGTTATTGGAAAACATGCTGGTAAAAAAGGTAAGGTTTTAGATATTGAATTGTTAAAGAGAGGAAAAAATTATAAAATTAAATTAGATGATGTTGAAGTATTGCTCCCATACAAAACTATATTGGTAATTAATTAAAATGGTAAAAGAAAATATTATGAAACAATTTAAAATGGAAAAAATGGTTTTGAACATAGGTGGAACAGGAGATAAATTAAAAAAAGGTGTAATTTTGTTAGAAAAGGTTAGTAATAAGAAACCTATTAAAGTTAAAGCCATTAAAAGAATTCCTACATGGCAAGTAAAGCCAGGTTTGGAAGTTGGAACTAAAGTTACTTTGAGAAAAAAAGATATAGATGAATTATTACCTAGACTTCTTACTGCTATTGATAATACTATTAAAGAAAAACAGATCCAAAATAATTTTTTTAGCTTTGGTATTCATGAATATATTGAAATCCCTGGAATTGATTATATTAGAGAAGTTGGAATTATGGGATTTGAAGTTACTATCGTTTTTAGTAGAGCTGGGAAATCTGTTGAGAAGAGAAAGATTAAAAGAGGAAAATCAAGAAGACTAATAGTAAGCAAAGAAGAGATTATTGAGTTTTTAGAAACTAAATTCGGAACAACAATTGTTCGAAAAAGAAAACAGGGAGAAGGTTTATAATGACAGCAAGCGATTGGAGAAAAATAACAAAGCAATTGAGGAATAAACCGGTTATTCTTAAGAAATTTCTTAAGCATAATAGGCCTAAAGCTAGAAAATATGGTATTGCTGTCATGAAGTGCGAAGTATGTGGTCGGTACGGAGCTCATATTTCACAATATAATCTAAATTTATGCCGTCAATGTTTCAAAGAACTTGCTGTAGAGCTCGGTTTCAGGAAATATAGTTAGGAGATTAAAATGAGTCAAGATGTTGTTGCAGATGGGTTAAACCAAATCATGAATGCAAAAATGGTTGAAAAGAGAAAGTTAGTAATTAGAAGGTACTCTAAGGTTCTGATAAATGTATTAGATTTGATGAAGGACAAAGGTCATATTGAGTATGAAATTAATGCAGAAGATAATACTTTAAACATTAAAATATTAAAGCTTAATGTATGTAGGGCTGTTAAGCCTAGATATTATGCTAAATATGGTGATGTTGATAAATATTTAAGAAGATTTTTACCTTCTAGAAATTTCGGTGTTTTAGTAATATCTACGAATCAGGGTCTACTTGGACATCAAGAAGTACTTGCTAACAAAATTGGAGGAAGTATTTTAGCTTACTTTTATTAATATGAAAAAGAATTTATCCAGGACTATTGAATTACCTGAAAACATTGAAGCTGTATTTGGAAATAACGTTTTTTCTCTAAGTAATGGGTCTAAGAAAGCTTCGAAAACTTTCATATTTGATAAAATGGAACTATCAATTGAAGATAGAAAAATCATAATTTCAGCAAGTAATGCTACAAAGAGACAATCAACTATGATTGGAACTACTTGGGCTCATATCAATAATATGATTAAAGGCCTTCAAGAGGATTTTGTTTACAAACTAGAAGTTTGTAATGTCCATTTCCCAATGAATGTAAAAAAGGAAAATGATAAAGTTGTTATTAAGTCTTTTTTAGGAGAAACTACTTTGCGAATTGCAAAAATCCTTCCTAACGTTAATGTAGAAATTAATGGTAACCTAATTACTGTTAGCTCTTCTGATATTGAGTCAGCTGGACAAACTGCAGCTAATTTAGAGAAAGCAACTCGTTTAAATAATAGAGATAGACGAATATTCCAAGATGGAATCTTTATAACAGAAAAATGTGGGAGGGCTATTTAATGGTTGAAATAGAAAAGGTTACTAAAAGAAAAAAACCTACTTTCTTAAGAAGAGATTGGCACAAAAAGATTAAGTTTGGAAAAACTGTAAAGAAAAACAGGAAATGGAGAGGTGCGAAAGGTCGTCATAATAAGATTAGACTTGGTCAAAAGGGATATAGTTCTAGACCTAAGATAGGTTATAGTGAAAATAAGCAGATAAAAGGTTTAATTGCTGGTTATAATCCTATTTATGTAGAAAATTTAAACCAAGTAAAGATCTTAAAAAAGGGAGATGGTGTTATTATTTCGCATGTTGGTGCTAAAAAAAGAAAAGAAATAACTGATGCTTGTATAAAACAAGGATTAATCATATTAAACAAATATAAAAAACAGGCGTCGCCTAGCGAATTTGAAAAACCTGAATTAAGGAGTAAAAAATGAATTTGAGAAATAAAAGAGAGTTGGCTGCAAAAGTATTAAGTGTAGGTAAAAATAGATTATATTTTGCCAGTGATAGTTTACCAGAGATTAAAGAAGCTATTACAAGACAAGATATTATGGATTTATTTAACGCTGGTGCTATCCAAATTAAAGAGATTAATGGAAGGAAAAAGATCGAGAAAAGGAAACATAGAAGAAGGACAGGAAGGGTTAAAAAGAAAGTTAATAACAGAAAACAAGAGTATGTTATTATCACTAGAAAGCTTCGAAAACATCTAAAGCATATGATTAAAACTAATGCAATTGATATTGAAACATACCGAAATACTCGAAAACAAATTAGAGCTAGAAAATTCAAAAGTAAACGAAATATGGTGGAAACACTTACAAAAGAACAATGAAAGGACTAAGAACACAAAAACGAAGAAGAAAGGAATGTAAGACTGATTATAAAAATAGATTGAATCTTTTAAAATCAGGAAAACCTAGAATTGTTATTAGAAGAACTAATAAATATTTTATTGTTCAGGCTATTAAAAGTAATATGGCACAAGATAAAGTTATAGCTTCCGTTACGTCAAGAGACTTGATTAATGAAGGTTGGGATAAGAAATTTTCTAATTCGCTAAAGTCAATACCTGCAGGCTATTTAACCGGTTTATTACTTGGAACTAAATTAGATGGGAAACAAACTTATATTATTGATTTGGGTATGACTCGAAATATTCATGGGAATAGGTCATTTGCTGTAATTAAAGGATTAATTGATTCTGGTTTAGATATCCATGCTAACGAGAGCGTATTTCCGAATAAGGATAGATTGAATGGTGAACACCTAAACCCTGAAGTAAAAAAAATATTCGATATAGTAAAAGTTAAATTAGAAGGTAGTAAAAATGAATGAACAAGATGCTAATGCTGAGAAACAATTGAAGGAAATGCAAGAGATTGTTGAGAAGCGAGAGAAAAAAGCTGATGATGAGATTACCAAAGAAGCTATTGAAAATTTTAAAAAGGAAGAAACAAGAAATACTAGTCCTGTCAGAATTAGTCGTGAAGAAAGATTTGCTCGAGAAGCACAAGAGAAATTGGATAATTGGGTTCCTATCACTCAATTAGGAAAAGATGTTAGAACTGGAAAGATAAAAAATATTGATGAGGTATTCAAATTGGGAATACAAATCATGGAACCACAAATCGTAGATCTACTTATTCCTAATTTACAACAAGATGTCTTATTTATTGGTCAGTCTAAAGGTAAATTTGGTGGTGGAAAAAGAAGAGCATTCAGACAAACTCAAAAAGTTAACAAAGAAGGAACATCCTTAACATTTGGTGTTATGGCTGTTGTCGGTGACGGGAAAGGGCACGTTGGTCTTGGTTATGGAAGAGCTGGAGAAACTTTACCAGCGAAAGAAAAAGCTATTAGAAAAGCTAAGTTGAATTTGACAAAAATCCCTAGAGGATGTGCTAGTTATGATTGTTCATGTTCTGAACCACATTCTATTCCAATTGCTACTGAAGGGAAATGTTCATCTGTACGTGTGAAACTTATTCCTGCTCCTCAAGGGACTGGATTAGTAGTCGGTAATGAGTTGAAAAAGATTTTGAAAGCTGTTGGAATTAAAGATGTTTATTCCAAAACTTCTGGAAAAGTTGGGACAACATTTAATACTGCTAAAGCTTGTATGGAAGCGTTAAATAAATTAAATAATTTGGAGATGTAAAATGATAGCTGTTATAAGAATTGCCGGAAAATGTAAAAATAAAGAAACAACGAATGAAACTTTAAAGAGATTGAAACTTGGAAAAAAATATTCTTGTGTTTTAATTGAAAAAGATGATAGTGTTAGATTAGGAATGGTAAAAGCAGTTAGACACGATGTTGTTTATGGTGAAATCTCAGACGAACTTGTAAAAGATTTAAAAGAAAAAAGAGACACAGGAAAGGGTGTATTCTTTTTACATCCTGCTAGAGGAGGATTAAAAAAATCCTCTAAATTGACTTATCCTAAGGGTATATTGGGACATAATCCAGAAATATCTAAATTATTGGAAAGAATGTTATGATGATAACACATAAGAGAAAAAAGACTTCAAGAATTCGTGGTTCTAGGACTGCTGGATGGGGTTTTAGACAGAGTCATAAAGGTCATGGAAATAAAGGTGGATTTGGAATGGCTGGTTCTGGAAAAAGAGCAGATCATGACAAACAACGAGCTCTTGAATCTGATAAAAAAGGTGGTTATTTTGGTCGTCGTGGATTAACTTCAAGAGGTTCTGCAAGAAATCGTTCCTTACAAATTAATTTAAAGGATATTAAAGAAAATATTTTTAAGAAAAATGGAGATAAAATCGATTTCTCTAAATATAAGATTTTAGGAACTGGTGAAGGATTTAAAGCTGAGATTTCTGCTAAAGCTGCAAGTGCTAGTGCTGTTAAGAAGATGGAAAAAGCTGGTGGTAAGATTGTTTTGGTTACTAATAAGAAGATTGTTGAAGAAAAATAAAAATGTCTATTATTTAAAATATAATTCTGGATTCATAAATGGTATCAAAGCTGAAATTACAGATGAATATGTTACATCTAATCTATTAAATATATGATGTGAAAACAAATCTATAGCTCCACCATTTTGTTTTGTATTATCTTCTAACGAAATTTTATCTATTATATCACCTAATTCCCTACCTTCTCTTATTTGTTTTATCACAAAATCTGGAAGTTCGTACATTGATGAAGTCCCCGTTCCATGTTGTCCTGATTGACTTTCTATATATGTTCGTGTCCCTAATTCGGATATATTAGCACCATGATTGGGAGTGAAGAATATTCCCGATTCAATTCCGACATAATAATCTGCCTCTCCTTTTTGTTTTAATTTATGCACTCGATTCATAGCCCCTGTTAATATTGTTCCATCACTTGGTGTATGACCTACACCTGATTCGGTTTTAAAAGGTATTACTTCTATTTTTGACTCTATGTAATTTTTCGTAAATATATAATATTTCGTAAATGCCATTTTTACAGCTTTAATTTTAACTGGATTTTCAGAGGCTACAAAAATTTTCATAAGATACTGTTATCTCTAAACTTTTTAAAGATTATTTCATTCTAATATATTATTTCCTAAAACATTCAATTGTATGATCATTTACCATTCCGACCGCTTGCATAAAAGAATAAATTATTGTTGAACCAACAAAACTCATTCCTCGTTTTTTCAAATCTTTAGAGATTTTATCTGATAATTCTGTTTTTGTTGGCATTTCCTTCCACGTCTTAAATTGACTAGAGATTGATTGATTATTTACAAAAGCCCAAATGTATTTATTGAATGAGCCAAACTCTTTCTGTATTTTTAAAAGAGTCTTTGCGTTATTTATTGTAGAATTTATTTTTAGTTTATTTCTTATTATTCCTGGATTATTTAGTAATTCTTTTATTTTCTCTTCGTCATATTTCGCAATCTTTTTATAATTAAAACTCTCAAAAGCTTTTCTATAGTTTTCTCTTTTTTTTAAAACCGTAAGCCAAGATAGTCCTGCTTGTGCCCCCTCTAAAATTAACATCTCAAATAATTTTCTATCGTTATGAATTGGTTTCCCCCATTCTTCATCATGATACTTTATGTATAAATCGTTGTCTGTTGGAACCCAATCACATCTTTGTTTCATTGTATTAAGAAAGAATTAACATTATTAAGTTTATTTAAAACGCACCTGACAGGAATTGCCTACGCATATAAAATGCTTGGAACTGATATCTCGAATATCAGTAGAAAAATTTATAATTTTCCCTTAACCTGCGAACGAGTCACAGCTTCAAATTTAACGCACCTGACAGGAGTTGAACCTGCGACCCCTGCCTTAGAAGGGCAGTGCTCTATCCAGACTGAGCTACAGGTGCATGTTATCTCTAAAAATTATAAGTTTAAAAGATTAATTGTTTGGATCATTTTTAATCTACCGCTAATCTTAAAAATGCTATGGTATTTCTTTTGATGTGCAGGTATAGCCAAGCAGTAAGGCAAGCGGCTGCAACCCGCTGATCCTGGGTGCAATTCCCAGTATCTGCTTATGGGAAAGATAGAATGTTTTGACAACTTTAGAAATGATGCTATGGATATAGTCGGTAGAGTTAGTTTTGATTTAGGAGATGGTTTGAGAGGAAGAGGTTATTTTCATGATTATGGTTTTGATAAATATGGTCCTTTAGATGTTGCGGAAGAGCTCTTGAAGGAATTTCTTGGTAGAAATAGAGATTTATTTTTAAATGCGGAATATGTTTTAGCAGTTATGTGGGGAAAGGAAAATAGTACTTTTTTAGATTGTTTTATGCATTCTGAAATAGAGGGCGATTGGCGTACTCATCAGGATAAAGTAAGTTCTTTTATTCTAGAAGATGGTGTTTACCTTCCTAATATGAAAGTAATATCCTGTAGGCATGCTATGAGGGTTATGGGTAGGGAAGCTGATTATGTTGAGTCTGTTGGAAGTTTGCAAGAGTATCTTGAGAAAGCTCCTGCTGCGAAGATTCTTTTTGATAATCCTTTTCTAAAGAAATAAAAACTCTTGAATCCTCTTTGTTCTATGGCAGAGAATATTGAGATAACATTTTTAGGAACAGGATCGGCTGTGCCTACAGCTAGAAGAAATCATACTGGAACTTTGTTAAAATATAAAGAACAAAATATTTTGTTTGATTGTGGTGAGGGAATTCAAAGACAATTTAGAATTGCAAAAATAAACCCTTGTAAATTAACAAAGATCTTTATTTCTCACTGGCATGGTGATCATATCTTAGGACTTGTTGGATTGTTTCAAACTCTTGCTATGAACGGTTATAATGGGAAATTACAAATTTATGGACCGAGAGGGACAGAGAGAGCTATTGATTCAATTTTAGAGAGCTATATGGGACGATATTTACAAGATTCTAAGTCAGAAGGTTATAATTTTAAAATTGTTGCTTCTGACGTTGATGAGGGTGTTTTGGATGAAACTGAAGAATATATAATTGAGGCTAGAAGAACGGAGCATGGAATTGCTTCACTCGCATACTCTTTTGTTGTCAAAGAGAAAAATAGGATAGATAAAGAAAAATTAAAAAAATTAAACATAAAAAATTCTCCTTTAATTGCCGAATTAATCAAAGGTAAAAATGTGATGATTAATAAGAAAAAAGTTAATTGGAAAGAAATAGTCTACAAGGAAAAACAAAGGAAAGTTTCAATAATACTTGATACGAGGATGAATTCAGATTTAATAAAGCTTTCAAAGAATTCTAATGTCTTAATCTCCGAATCTACATATAGTTCAGAGGAACAAATAAAAGCAAATGAAAGAGGACACTTGACTCCACATGATGCGGCTAATATTGCAAAAGAATCTGATTCAAAGCTTTTGATACTAACTCATTTATCTCAAAGATACTCTAATATTCCACATGTTTTAGAACATGAAGCACAAACTATATTCAAAAATTCTAAGGTTGTTGAAGACTTTGATCAAATAATTCTTTAATCTTTGCGAAACTCATCGTTATAACAAAATCTTTTAGAAGACTTGCCAAAAGCGAAATCAACAAAGGCTTAACGCTAATTAGTTTGATGTATTTGGTGAAATAAAAACTATTGTATCTCCTCGCAAGAAAGTTAATCCATAACTCCTTGATTGTTCGCCGTTTTCTATTTCTTTCGCATTATCTAATACAACATTAATGTGTATATCGAATGCTAATAAAGTACCGACAAATTGCTTGCCTGACTTTAATTGTACCAAAACTTCTTTACCTTTTGCTGAATTAAGCAAATCTAAAGGTCGTTCTATTGTATTTACCATAACTTTAGTTTAATAGAATACCTTTTTAAATATTTAGTTTGTATTGTTGATATTGGAGTAATGTTTTTATATATGTTTTTTCTTGTTAGTTAATGAAGTTTAATTTTATGTCTTCGATATTTTCTGATAGTAGAATATTGATTCTTCTTAGCCTTGTCTTTTTGACCATTATTATCGCTGTTGCTCTTATGTTATTTGAGAAAGCTAAAGGGAAGAAGGAAAATATAAAAGTTAGGCAACATGTAGTAAATACTAAAATAACAGAATTTAATCGTATTATTAATTCTGCAAAATCTCCCGAAGAAAAACTAGGTATTGTTAATCATAATGCTAAAAAGTTATTTAAAGAAAACTTTAGTATCGATGTCGAGAAAAGTTATTCGTTTCTTGTTAACTTCTTTACTGAAAAAAATCTAACCAGATATACTATGTTCTGTCAAGACATGTTCAATCTATATTATTCTAATGATAGAATAAATTTTATTGACGTTGATAAAGTTGTAAAGAAACTAGCTACACTGATAGAGTTATCAGATAAAAACAAAATTATGAAACCTGAGGTAAAGCAATCGACACCATCTATTAACCCAAAAGGTGTCCCTGAAAATGAAAGGATTTTCAAAGATTTTTGGGAGACACGAAATAAAAAAAACAATTTTAAACCAAATAAAATTGTTAAAAAGCATGAGGATGAAGGCCCCTCTATTGTTGGAAATAATCGAGGATTGAATAATCAACAGAAAGAAATTCAGAATAGAATAAACAAGAGAGAAGAAGATGTTAAAATTCAAGAACATAAAAATTTGAATTTGTTAAAAGAAACTGAAGACAAATTAAAATTTCAACAGAAGTTAGAAATAGAATTGCAAAAAAAATTGAAACAACAGAAAGAGAAAGAGGCTATTATCGAAAAACAATTGAGAGATGGAAAATTGATTGATCAAAAACAACTTATTTTAAGCCACGATGCATGTAATATTAATAAAAAATGGTACCATGATGTTGATACCGAACCTGTTATGGGTAAAGACTGGATAAAAGAATTAAAAAAGAAGAAACAAAATAGCTTAATTTAATATGAAATCCAAATATAGAAAAAGTTTCTTTGCTATCGTTATTGGTCTTATCATCATTGGAGGTACCTTTTTATTTTTATTTTTTCCACTTAATCATTCTGAGGAATCTCCAATATGCAACGACATTGATGCTGTCATTAATCTAAATATTGTGGGATGTTATGACGCCTACAGCAATTCTGTATACTTAGAGGTGGTAAGGGGATCTGATTTGTCGAAATGGCGGAGTATGGAGATAAACTTCTTTGACTTTTCAATGCAATCTGTTTCGATTAATGATATTCCAAATTTTGGTAGATCCAAATTATATAAGCTTGATTCAGATAGGAATCCTTTATCTTTAAATATTAATTTTATTATTAGTGAGGATGAATGTGATTACAGTAAGGATATAAGAATTGGATATTGTTCTAGTGAATTGTCATCTAAAGATATCAACTCTAGTCTAGTGCTGGTTGGTGAAAATCTTATTTCTAAATTTACTCCTATTATGTCTACAGTAAATACAGATACTGTCTCTATTGATCTTATTGACAAAGATAGTGTTTGGATAGCTGTTTGTCAATCTAATTGGAAATGCGATGATTGGGAATTTTGTATTGATGATATTCAAAAAAGGTCGTGTATTGATGTGAATGGGTGTACTGTTCCTACGAATATTCCAAAAAGAATGAAATATTGTGAAGAAAATTGTGAAGAAAATTGGCAATGTGATTGGACTCAATGTGAGGATGGATTTTCTATACCTCATTGTAAAGACTTGAATAAATGTGGTACGGTATATAATGTCCCTTCAAAAGTTGAATGTCGAAAAGAGTGTGTTCCTAATATTGTTTGTGAAGATTGGAATCTTTGTGTTCCTGATTATAACTTTTTAACATTGTCCGAGAATGAGTATCTATATGATGGTGTTCAGTCGAGAATATGTAAAGATTCAAATAAATGCACTAACGATGTAAGAGAAACTCAGGAATGTTCGACTGCAGTTGACGTTTATATCCAACCATTTACTAAGTGTGGTGAAGACTATATTGGTCTCTATAATAACTTAGATGACTCCCTTATTGCTAACTTAAAACAGGGAAATGAACAAGCTCCTTATGTTAATATTGATTTGTCTAATATTGCTACTAGTCCTTATTGCAATTATTGTTTCAATGGTATTTTAGATGGTGACGAAATTGATGTTGATTGTGGTGGCTCTTGTATGATGTGTGAAGACAGGAGAGTTGTAAATGATTTTGGTGATGGGTTTCTTGTGAGATTGTGGAAAAGGTTGTTTAAGTGAGAGGGGAGTTGGTTGAGAAAATGGTTTTGCATTAAATATTTAAAAAAGGAATCATTTGACTAACTTACTAGTAGTTACGGATATTAAGATTTAAATACCCTTTACATATTAATTTAATATGATTGAAGAATATATAACAGATATTGATGCCGATGAAGGAAATTTATTAATTTTCGATAAAACGGGTTATAAGTTATCGATTAATATTCCTGATAACATCACGAGAGAGAATGTTTACGATATTTGGTTTAATCTTCCATGTGGGATACCAGTAACACATAGAGAAGTTGATACTTATTCTTCTGAATTGAGTGAAATAAAAATAAAGGCCACTGATAAATGTTTAGAAGTTGGTTCTGGTTTGGCTGAATGGATTCCTTATATTTTAGAAAAAATTGAATTTGATGAAAGGCCGACAGTAATAGAGCTTTCAGATTATAAAAAGATGAAAAACATGTTACAATATGCCATTAATTTACGTATTGATCCTAAAATAACACCAGAATTGGAATCTTTAGTCAGAAGATGTGACGTATATTTAGATCCCGAAAAAGTTAATTTAATAAATTTTCCGTTTATTGATGCGATTCAAAATAATCCTGAATTAGTTGGAAAATTTGATGTAGTCGTTGATATAATGGGAGCTGATCTATATCAAAATATGAGTTCTTATGGATTTTATGTTTCTGGAATAGAGAAAAGACTATTGGCACCTGACGGGATTTTGATTTCGCAAGACCCTCATAAAACATTTCGTAATATTGGAAATAATTAATTTGGTTGCTTAGACATTTCTCTGACATTACATAAGAAATGGGTTAAAGTCTTCAACCTTCGCGCTACGGTTAAGGGTTAATGGCTCTGGAGGGATACTGCTTACAATTTACACCTCATTGAAAAAGATTATAGAAAATATTTTCATTCGGAGTGAATTGTTCGCCCTCGACTGTCTCGGGTTCGTTAATGGCTCTGGAGGGATACGAACCCTCGACCTCCGCCTCATGAGAGCGGCGCTCTAACCAGCTGAGCTACAGAGCCATACAAGATTAGATTAAAAACAATTTAAAAATTTAATGTTTATCTCTTTTACTTATTATTCTGTTTTGTTTTGATATTACTGTAACTCCAAAAGATTTATAAATCGAATTTTCTCCAATATTTTATGTTCTATGAATTATTAGTAACGGATCATATAAGAGTAAGTCCTGACAAGTTTAGCGCTGATACTGATGAAGCTGTTAAAAAACAACTTGAAGAATCTTATATTGGATTTCAAGATAAAGATATGGGAGTTATTGTTTCTGTTTTAGAAGTTTTAGAGGTTCAAGAAGGTATTATTATACCTGGTGATGGTTCTGCTTATTACGAATCTACATTTAAAGTTATTGTGTTTAGACCTGAATTACAAGAGGTTGTGTATGGAACGATTGAAGAGATTACAAATTTCGGTGCTTTTATTAATTTAGGAATTATTAAAGGAATGATTCATATTTCACAAACTATGGATGATTTTGTATCCTTTTCTGATACTGGAGCTCTTTCTGGTAAAGAAAGTAAAAGATCTTTGGTTAAGGGAGATGATTGTATTGCTAGAATTGTTGCAATTTCATATAGAGGGGATGAGCCAAAAATTGGTCTTACTATGAGACAACCTGGCTTAGGAAAATTAGAATGGGTTCAATTAGAAAAGGAGAAATCTAAACAACAAACAGTCAAGGTCTTGAAGATTGAAAAAAAGACTGTAAAGAAAAAATAAAATGGCAGGAAAAATAAAAGAAAAAGCATGTTTGAATTGTAAAGCTGTATATATTGGAGATCGTTGTCCAAAATGTGATGAGACACCGTCTACGAATACTTTTAAGGGAAAATTACAAGTATTTAATGCTGATAAATCAGAGATTGCAAATAGATTAGATATTCATAAAGAAGGAGAATTTGCAATTAAAATAAAATAAAATGGAATCAAAAATTATTAGTCAAAATAGCAATCCCTTTTTGGAGAGGGAAGAATTTATGTTAAAAATTGTGAATAGAGCTTCTCCTACGAAGTACGAGGTTATTGCAGAATTAGGTAAAAATGCTGAATTAACTGTTATTAGAAAAATTCATACTAACTTTGGAAAGCAATCTTTTATTGTTGATCTAGTTGTCTATAATTCTCTTGAAGCTAAGAGTAAATATATGGCTATTCCTAAAAAAGTTAGAATAAAAATGGAAAAAGATAGATTGGAAAGAGAGGCAGAAGAAAAGAAAAAGAAGGAAGCAGAAGAGAAAGCTGCTACTGAAGCTGCAGCAGCAGCAAAAGAAGAAAAGGTTAAGGAAAATATTGAGGAGGCAACAGAATAATGGCAATCAAGTCAAAAATAAAAGGTAAGAAAAAACATGTTAACAAACCAACCTCAAAGAAATATACAAAGTATAAAATTGATGGTGAGAAGTTAATAAGAGCTAGAAGTTGTCCTAGATGTGGCCCTGGAATCTTTTTATCTATTGGTCAAGGAAGAGCCTATTGTGGAAGATGTCATTTTACAGAATTTGATAAGAAAGAAGTTGAAGCTAAGTTAGAATAGACCTACTGATTATTGATATTTTTATTTAATGACTATATATGTTTAAGAAATTATACTTCTCATTGTTTTACTAGAAATATTAATTTTAATACTTTAATATACCCTGGGAGATGCGATAAAGCGGCTAAAAAGATGCCTTACCGCGCTCTCCTGGGGAAAAAGAGGTGATAATATAATTATATTATCCACCTTTATAAAGTTTTTGGTTCTGTTGTAATCGCTTAGTGACATCACCCTGTGGGTAAATTTATTAATCAGGAGGATTGAAACATACTATGGAAAGAGGTGATAGAATAAATCAGAATCAATTCTTTGATTTAATTACAAGTAATGAGCTGAGTTGGCAATCTATAATATATGATTTGATTAAAACTGATCAGCTTAATCCATGGGATATTGATATTGGTATTCTTGCCGATAGATATCTGGAGGTTATACAAATGTTAGAGGAAGCTGATTTTTTTATTTCTTCCAAAGTTCTTCTAGCTTGTTCTCTGTTTCTGAGATTAAAATCTGATATATTAGCTAATCAATATATTCAAGAATTGAATGATGCGTTATATGGTAAGAAAGAAACTCAAACAGTTTTAGGCTTGGAGGATTTTAATATTGATGAAGATGACTTACCAATACTTGTTCTGAGAACCCCACTTGCTCGTCATAAAAAGGTAACTATTGATGAATTAATGAAGGCATTGAACCATGCTATAAATACTGAAAATCGAAGAATTAAAAAACATATTAAAACTCGACAGGCCGAGAAATCAGCGTTAATGGTATTGCCACAACAGCATATTCCTTTGAAGGTCAGGGTAAAAAAGATTTATGATATTATTAGTGATCATCTTTCTAAGCCTGAAAACGATTCTATAAAATTCCATCATCTTGCTGAAGATAAGGAAGAAAAGATTGCATCGTTTTTGCCAATATTGCATCTTGCAAATCAACAGAAACTGTATCTTTGGCAGCCTATCCATTTTGGAGATATCCATATTACTGCTAAATTACATAGTGAAGAATTAAAAATCCTGAATTCCGAATTGGAAATCATGAATGTTGAATAATCTAAATCTTTTTAATTTTGACTTTATGTTATTATATTATGGCCAATAAAATTTCTGCGGGTAGTTACGATTTAAATCGTTTTTTACAGGGTGGGTTCGAGAAAGATATAATTACTACTATTTATGGTCCGGGTGGAAGTGGCAAAAGCAATTTTTGTATGTGCCTATCTGTCAGTCAAGCAAAAAAAGGGAACAAACTTATCTTTATAGATAGTGAGGGAAGCTTTTCTATAGATCGTTTTAAACAAATACATAATGGAGAAAAAGATGAGATTGAGAGAGATATTGCTAATGTCTTGATTTTAAATCCTACAACTTTTGCCGAACAAGAAAAAGCCTTTGAAGACTTAGCTAAACAATTAAGAGTAGGTGATATTTCTCTAATTATTGTGGATTCTATTGGAATGTTATATAGACTTGAATTAGCAGAAGCTATTGAGTCTAAAGAACAAGATAAAATTCAAAGCGTTAATGGAAAGATGGCTAAACAATTAATGTTCTTGAATGGAATTGCTAGGAAAAAAAATATTCCTGTTGTAGTTACAAATCAAGTTTATTCAAACTTTGAGAAAAATTTTGATTATAAAACGGAAAAAAAAACAAATATGGTTGGTGGAGATTTGTTAAAATATTGGAGCAAATGTTTGATAGAGCTACAAAATAATTTTGGAAGACGAAAACTAATACTGAGAAAGCATAGAAGTATTAGAGAAAAAGAAATGGGATTTGAAATAATTAATTTAGGAATTAGGAAAAAAGGATTATTTTAAGTTTGTTTTTTACGGGGTTTTTTCTTTGGAACAGTTTTTGTTGTATCAATAATCTTTCCGTCCTTTATTATGACCTCCCCTGATGCCAACTTCTTTTTGAACTCCTCTTTTTTTTCTTGTAATTCTTTATTTGTTGGGCAAGTTGGATTAAAACAAAATCTCCATGGAGCTTTTCCTTTCTTGAAAGAGGCTACTAATGGATATCCACATTCTTTACATAATTCTAGTTCTTTATCTTTATCTCTCGCTGGTTTCATAACTCCGTTGGGTGGTAATGAGAACGTTGTTTTACATTTTGGATAATTATTGCAAGCTACAAAATATCGTGAAAACTTACGACCATAACGAACTGTTAGTTTTCCTTCTTTACACACCGGACATTCATTCATTGTATTTGCTTCACGTTCTTGATCCCATACTTTTTGATTTGCATCGGCTAAGGACTCTCCAATTTTATCTAAATTTTTTGTGAAACTTTTTGCTATCGATATGATATCTTTTTTAGCTTTTTCAAGTAATTTGCCTTCTTGTTCTTGATAATTCTTTGTTGATAATTCTATTTTTTCCATTTGTTTTTCCATTTGACTTGTCATCTTTTCATCTAATATTAGAGGAGCAAACTCTTCGAGTGTTTTATGCATCTGCATTCCTAAATCGCTTACCTCTATTGACTTACCGGCGACATAGCCTCTGTTAAATAATGTTTCTATTATTGATGACCTTGTTGCCTTGGTCCCTAGTTCCCTTTTTTCTAATTCTTTAATTAATGATGCGGGTGTATATCTTCTTGGTGGTTTCGTCATTTTTTCTTCCGTTCTAATCTCTAGTACATCGACATCTCCATTTATGGTTGGGATTGATTCTTCTTTTATATCTGTAGGGTAGACGTTCATCCAATTTTTTTCTTTAATGGAGCTTCCGTTCATAGTAAACTTTAAGTTATTTATCATAACAGCTACTTGTCTTCTTTCTACTATAGCCGGTTTACAGAAACAGGATATAAATCTTTTTACAATTAAATCATAAACCTTCTTCTCAAGATCTTTTAGCTTTTTTGTTTCTCCTGTCGGATATATTGCGGGATGAGCTGGATCTTTTTTCTTACCTTTGGTTGGAGTTTTATTTGTAATATATTTAACAAGAGTTGTATATTTTTTAATACGTTTCAATATCTTGTCATATTCTATTCCTTTTGGATATTCCTGTGATGATGTCCTTGGGTAAGATATAATTCCATTAGTATAAAGTCCTTGGGCAACACTTAATGTTTGTGACGGAGTGAGTCTGAGATGCTTATAGCACTCTGTTTGCAATGTTGTCAAATCAAACGGTATCGGAGCTAAAATGCTATCCTCTCTTGAATTTGTTTCTGCTATTGCCTTTTTCCCTTTTAGATGTTGAAATTTAAGTAGCTCTGATTTGTTTGTAATATCTTTTGTATATTTTAATTCAGCTTTCTGTTTTTTTATATCTCTTATTTGTGTAAATATCTGCCAATATGGTGTTGGAATAAATTTATTAATCTCTTTTTCTCGTTCTACTAAAAGGTTTAATGATGGTCCTTGAACTCTTCCTATCGAAAGAATTCTAAATTGTCCTGTCTTTGATAATGCTTTCATTAACCCACGAGATAAATTTATTCCATAGAACCAGTCAAGATAATGTCTTGTTTCTCCTGCATATGCTGCTCCCCATTCGATATGTGAATGAACTTCTTGAAAAGATCTTTCTAATTCGTCTTTTGTTAGTGTAGAAAACTTCATTCGTTTTGCATCTTTCTGTTTACATATGTATCGTAATACATTCCAACCTATGACTTCCCCCTCTCTATCAAAATCTGTAGCTATAATAAACTCGTCAACATCTTTAGATATTTTCTTTAATGTTGTTAAATATTTTTTTGTAAATGCAGAATTCTTCTTTTGATGAGCTGGTTGCCATTTTATGTCAAAATTTGGGAATGGGCCTCTTTGTGCAATTTGTTGGATACCAAATAGATGACCAACTGCACAACCTACGATATATGTTCGTCCATCTCTTTGAAATTCATAATAAGAAACCTTCTCTTTCGTTGTATATTTTTGATCTTTAGCATTAGAGAGGGCAGCAGCTATTTTGGCGGCAGCCTGAGGCTTTTCTGTAATTATTAGTGTTGTATTTTTAGATATTTTTGGCTTAGGCATAATGAATAAAGAAAGGACTGACTATTTATTTGTTTTGGAGTTATAATTCAATTATTGTCCCTTTTCGTCCTACTTGAATGATTTTGGTTTTGCCGATTTTTTCTTCTATACCCTCGGCTTCGTGAATATGGGCAGATATTAAAATATCTGGTTGCAATATATCAACTGCTTTTCTTAATATTTTATCTCCCCTAAACCCTGAGAACTCAGCCTTACTACCTTCTGCATGATTATGAGAAACTAATATCTTTTTGGATGGTTCCATTCTTTCAAAATTTCTCTTCACATTTTGAAACCCAATTTCATCTGATACTAATTTCCAATTACCATGCCCAATTCCTGCTATTCCTACATTGTTATAAGTTATATAATAATTTTCTAGGTTTTTTGCATTAGATTGTTGTTTTAGTAAATTTGTTTCATCTATTGATTCCCAATTGCCCAAAACAAAAGATACTTTTTGATTGTTTTCTACGAAGGGATTCAAAATAGAAGCATCTGTTTCTTTTAATGCTCCGAAAATATCTCCAGCGAGTATTATCAATTCAATATTGTTTTTCAGTGCCTTTTTAGATAATCTTTCTGCTATTGATCTATCACCATGAAGATCTGCTGCTGCTAATATTTTTAACATACAATAATTATACTTTCTCAGTTATAAAAAATTTTGGTTTCTAAGAACTTTATACTACTCTTATAATGATTAAAATTTTAAAGATGAAATTCTTTTAATGTATATGGTGTGCTCTAAATGTGGATATTCCGATAGAAACGAGGTTTGGAGATTTAGTAAATCTTTTTGTAATATATGTGGCGCTTTTGTCCCAGATAATGAAAGAGATGTCAAGAAATATGTTCTTGAAAAGATAGATTGGAAAACTTTGGAAACTTTCAGAAAGTTCAATTCTAATCGCGGAATTAAACAAAAGAAAGGTATGGAAACAGAGATAAAAGATGGGCACCCTGTCACGAGAGCTCCTCTCGGGTATTCTATTAAGAACAAGGAATTTATACCAAATGAAGATAGTATTAGAGTAGTCTCGCTCTATAGGACTTTTTTAAAAACCGATTGTTCTCTTAATTCACTTTCTAAAGAATTTGGACTTTCCCTTAATGGAATGAAGAAAGTTCTAACAAATAGATGTTATTTGGGTGAAATAAAGTTTGGAGGGAAAATCTATAGGTCCAAGCATAAAGTAATTATTGATAATGAAACGTTTTATGCCGTCCAAAGAAAATTAGAAAAACAGCTTAGACCTAAAAAAATAATATGATTAATTGATATAAGATATTTTTATTAAATGCATATTTATCTAAATGATGTTTGTCTTTTTGCTCGTGCTTTTGAGTCGCCTGGTTTACAAGTTTCTTTTCTTCTGGTATCTGCTACTAATAAATTCCTATCGTAAGATAAAAATGAACGCTTTACCTCTTCGTTCTCTGTGAATTTTACAATTGCTCTTGCGATTGCTAATCTAGAGGCCTCAATTTGACAAGAACTACCTCCGCCCTTTACATTTAATGCAATATCGAATTGAATATCTTTTAAAATGTTTTTCGCCAAAATTAACGGTTCACTTATTTCTAATTGTTGTAATTGTGGTAAAAAAGAAATTGGTTTTTTATTATATGTAACTATTCCTGTTCCTTCTTTTATTGTTGCTTTTGCTATTGCTGTTTTTCTTTTTCCCGAAACTACAAGATTATTCATTTTAATGCCCTCACAATCTCTTTCATTGTTACAACCCTTAGGGGCCTCTTGAAATTTAATGTTTTTACCTTCAATAAATCTTCTTCACTAATATCAGAACTTCCTATGTAACATCTTAACCGCTTATATGCTTCTCTTCCTTTTGTTCTATCCCATGGGAGCATTCCTCTTATCATTCTTTTTAACAATCTATCACTTTGCCTTATATATATTGGCCCTTTAAGAGATCCACCTTGTCCCATTCGTCTTTTTTTGTTGATTTTCTCTACTATTTGATTCTTATTGCCAGACATAACGACCTCTTCTGAGTTGATTACCGTTACAGAATTTCCTTTTAATAATTCTTTGGCAACATAACTACCTAATCTTCCTAATACTATATCTTTACCATCAACAATTATTTCTACCATTTTTGTTTTACAAGCATTAAGTCATTTAATTCTGGATTTTTTTCCATCTCTTTTATAATTAAAATTGCTTCACCTTTTACACTATCGATTTTTGCTTTAGCTTTTTGACTAAAAGACCAAGCAACTATCCTTTTTTTTATTGTTAATTCGCCAGCACTTAGAACCTTCCCAGCAACGATAACATCTCCATCAACCATGTCAACATCTTTTAAATTCATTGTAGCCCATTTCCTTTTTGGTTTTGCTAGTTCTTTTGCTACTTCTGGATTTGTTTTTTTTAACTTGATTATTGTTTCCACTAATAAAGAATCTTTCTTTCCCTTCATTCTTCGTTCTATTTTGGTTTTGTTTATTGTTTTTTCCATTTTCTATTTTTTAATAAAAAGATAGGATGATTTGAACCCTTGTAGGTTATAATCGTCCTAATATCTCTTTCTATATTATTATTTTAGTAGTTTAGAAACTTCAGACAAATTCGATTTTAGAGTTTTACAACTTTCTAAAAAGATATCAGTTGTACTCATTTGTCCCCATGTTTCAATATCAAAGACTAATTTATTATCAAACGTAATTTCTACTCCAGGATAATTTTTTAGGTCCTCTGTATCTAACTCACATTTACTTGCATCTTTGACCATTAACTTATCTTTAAACTCAAAAATTTCAGGATATATTTTTGATAATTCAATTAATGATTCCCCTTCTTTATTTATCTTTATTTTTGATAGATTTTTATAATAGAAAAGCCCAGGTATAAATTTTGCGTGCTCCTGCCCATCACCCATTCCTACTCTTGCAACGATTTCAATACTTTGACCTTTATCTAAATAAACTATCGGCATGTCTGGGAATACTACCATATCTCCTAACTCTCCCGACATAACATAGATTCCACCTTCTGCACCTTTAGCTTTCATTTTAAGCTCGATGATTTCACCTTTTTTTAGTTTTTGATTCTTTAATGGGACTAATCCTAGTCTCTGTGCAATCATTTCATCATACAGTGCACTATCATTTTTGTAGAAATCACATTCTCTAATTGCTAACACTGGAATTTCAACGACAGTTCTTCTTATAGCATTCGCTAAACTTATATTCATTGAAGCTATAAAACTTATTTTGTGATTGTTTTTATTTATTAATTCCATGTTATATTAATTATAAATTCGATTTATAAATTTATACTCTACGCCCCCTTCGTCCACCTTTCTTTTTTGGACCTCCACGAGGAACACATGTAGTCTCATTCATACTCAGTATCCTAAATCCTTCTTTGGTTAATGTTTTTACTATGGCATGTCCACCCGGTCCGATACCTCTACCACCAGTCTGTCCTTTCATTCTAATATACAAACTCGTGATTTTATAGTCTTTACACAGCTCTTGAACTCTTTTAGCTATGAACATAGCTATTGTTGGATTGGCTCTCATTCTATCATGCTTTGTTATCTGCCCACCTGTTACCCTTCCTATTGTATTTCCAGCTAAATCCGTTAAATTTGTTATTGTGTTGTTATAACTTGCATATATATTCAATATTGCAACATGGTCTTCTGTTTTTTCTTTTGCCATATTATTCGGTTTCCTCCTCTGGTGTGCTGTCTATCTCTGACTGACTAGGTTTTACTTTTTCGCTTCTAGGTTTTATATTGATTTTTGATTCCATACTTTTGTTAACCCATACCGAAGGCGTATTAACAATAGAACCATCTACTAGAACATGTTTATGCACAATTAGTTGCCTAGCTTGCTTTACTGTGTTTGCTAAGGACTTTTTAAATACAATCGTTTGTAACCTTCTTTCTAATAAATCATTTTCTGTTAAAGCTAATGCATCACTTATTTCAGATATCTTTAATCCTAACTTATTTAATTTATCAAAAAATTCTTTTTGTTCTTCCATTGAAACACCTATTAATTCCTTCGCTCTTCTTCTTATTCTTGAAATCTTTGTTTTTGCTTTCCATATCTCTCTCTTGTTTTTTAGACCGTATTTCTCTACTATCGCATTTTCTTGGTCCATTCTAACTCTATCGAATAATTGTCTTGGTCTACTAAACTTTTTTCTTTTTCTTTTTATATCGCCCATATTATTACTTCTTTTTAGAACCAGCAGCTGCATTCTTTCGCCTGTTTGGTCTAAAATTTGATTTAGTTCTTTGTCCTCGTACTGGCAGATTAAATGCATGCCTTAGTCCTTTATACGATCTTATTTTTTTTAATCTCTTAATATCAAATTCCTGCCTTAAATTCAAATCAGAACTATATAGATGAAAATCTTCCCCGCTATCGAAATCTTTCTGTCTATTTTTTAGAAATGATGGTAATGTGGGATTAGACATAAAATCTTCTATTTTCTTAATGTCATCTGTATCTAGTTCTCCTACTTTCTTATCTTTGTCTATTCCAGTTATTTTACATATTGCATTTGAAACTGCCCAATTAATACCTTTTACTAATGTCAGACCAGTAAAAACATCTTTACTTCCCCTAATGTCCTTTCCAAGTAATCTAATTAGTTCAAAATCTTGCTCTTGTTGTTTATGAAAGTTTTTTTCTGCCATTTTATGATATAAATAAATTGTATCTCTGTATTTCTGTTAATTCCTCTAATATTCTTTTTTCTACACCCTTCTTTGGGTCTGGAATATTGTGAACTCTTTCCTTTATATCCTGACATGATACAAAGGGCTTTGTTTCTCTTGCTTCTATAATAGCTTGAGTATGCTTTTTACCAAATCCAGGTATTAATTCAAATTGATGAAGTCGGGTATTTATAGGTTGTGCCTCGTTGAAAAATTTAACTATACGATCTTCTTGTTCTTCTACTGATTTTTCAATAAATTCAGCCAATTGCATTTTTGATGTTTCTGTTAATTTTTCTCGAGGACATCTCCCTAATATATATTGGACTTTTTCTCTTTTGTCTACTCCAATATAAACTGTTTCGCCTACTTCAAACTTTATACCTCTTCTAGGGACCAATTGTAAAAGAGTAAATTTGTCTTTACCAATAGCTTGTGCTACTGGTAACATCTTATTCTCTAATGGATATCCATAAGGTAGGAAATCTAATATAATTGCATTTTCTTCTTGTACCATTATCTTCAATATCTTTTAACAACATCTAATATCTTTGTGATTTCTGTTGCATCTAGATTCAAATCACTAAGTATTTTATTTAATTCCGTTGGTTCTTCGGGCATAAAGTCAACTATTTTAACTATATATTTTTCTTTTAATTTTAATAAATCCAACTCTTTTAGTTCTTGTTTTAACTCTAATGCTTTTTCTACGGGTTGGACTTTAAACTGTTTAATAAAAGTCATTATTGATTCTATTCTTTCTGTATCTCCGATTAAGCTTGCTACTTCAGATATTGTTAGTGGTTTTTCTTCTTTTATTACCATTATAATTTTTTTAAGTGTACTGGATGTATTATATACGTTTTTACTTTATTTTTGTCGTTGATTTCAACTGATTTAAATCTACCTCTCTCACCTATCACCTTTCCACTTCTGCCTTGAAGTCTTTTAGGGAATGCTGCCCTAACTGCTTTTTCTATTACCACAGCAACTCTATCATTATTGTCTAGTTTTTTAAAGTATTCACTAAACCTGATTTTGCCTTTTTGTCTTATTCTTTTTCCTCGTACCATATTATTTTTAACAACTGAGAACCATTTCTCGCTGTATTACAACTCGAACATAAATTGTCCTAATAGATGAAGAAAAAAACCCTTTAAAAATCTTTTTACTACTTTTACAATAAATTCTTGGTGTGATCTTTGATGCTTCTGTGGGATTTTATATCCTTAAGGAGTATCTTTCTTATGACTCTTTTATTTTGTCGTCGTCAAATTCTACTATTTGCATTTCTTTTTTAATTTCATGACTTAGTTTTGATGTTTCTCCTACTCTACCTAGTTCTAAATTACCTGCTTCTCTTTCCCTTTCCATATTCTCCAATATTGCTTTTGTCATCTTTTCTCCCCATACTTGATACATACAGAGTTCACACATATCAACTACAGAAGTAGACTCTATTTCAGCAGAACAATAAATACATTTTTTTCCCATCCTCTTTTTTTATGTAAGTTTGTACTCTTTTTAAATTTATATGGATTGAAATATGTTGGTTATAGAAATGTTTAAAAAAAGAATTTTCTTTGGTTGAATATGAAAAAGATGATAATTTTCTTTAGTTTGATATTAACATTATTTTTGTCGAACGGTGTGATAGCTGTAGCAGGTTGTGATTTAAGTGTTGCATTATTGAATCAGGAACCATACCCTGCAGTACCAGGAGATATACTTAAATTGGTTTTCCAAATTAGCGGAATTGATTCCTCTGAATGTGAAGATGTTAATGTAGAACTCTTAGAAGAATTCCCATTTACTCTTGATCCATCATCTTCTCCAATTTATAATATTCAATCTGGAACATACACGAGAGATTATAGCAGTACATTTATGGCCCCCTTTAAAGTTAGAGTTGACGAAGATGCACTAGATGGAGAAACCCCAATTAAATTAAAATATCAAAACCTTGAAAAAACATTTGATATTGAAATAAGAGATATTAGGGCTAATTTTGAGATTTTTGTTGACGATTTCGATACAGCGACAAACACTATTACATTTGAAATTTTAAATACTGGTAGCGAGGATATTGAAGCCGTAACGATAGAGATTCCTAACCAGAATGGCATTAAAGTATATGGTCCTAATAGAGAGAATATTGGAGATTTGTCTTCTAACGAAGCAACAACATCTGAGTTTAAACTTCTAACTAAAAACGATTCTCTAAATCTTACTGTACATTATTCAGATGTTACTAACACTAGAAGAACGGTAAATCAAAATATTAAATTGGATTTAGGAAACTTCGACTATCCTAAAGAGGGGAAAAATAACTCTAACTTTTGGATTATAGCCGCTATAATTGTTATAATAGCATTTTTTGTAGCTCGTAAGAAATATAGAAAAAACAAAAAAGTATAAAAAGGTAAATGCTTTCCAAAAATGAGTTACCCATTTAAATTTTACTGAATGAACTATGATAGAAGAAATTGCCAAAGAAAAAACAAGTGCCGATCACTTACTATATGTGAGCTTAAAATATACTAAGACATGTGATGTTATTTTGAACCTGTTAGCTAGATGGAAGAGCTTGATAGAAGGTAGTTTTGATTCTATCATTGAAAAATATAATGAATTAGGCAAAATCCCCGAAATGCCTATCTCCCCTAAACAGAGAATAGAATTCATAAGAAAGTATTTTAGTAAATTTCCCACTATCCAAAATATTATACCTATGTACATTTTCTTTAAACGTGTTCCCGATTTATCAAAAGCTCGTGAAAGCGAATTTAGAAAACATGTTACACTTAAAATAAAAGATGCAACGAAAACTACGAATATTAATATGGAACAATTAACTGAATATGCAGTTAAGGTTGATGCATTTATTGATGAAGTAAAAACAATATTACTTGATTAGGATATTCCTAGTCTAGTTAAGATTGGGGCTGGATTTTTAGAATATTCATTTATTACTCTTTGGACTTCATCATATCCTAATATTTTCTGATTATATAGTGCGTATAATACTTTCTTTCTTGTTTCATATTCTTTTATTAATTGCTCCATCGAAATTCCGTTTTTTTCCGATATCTTCGTGAATAATTGGCTTTGACTTTGAAAGTAGAACTTATCATCTGCTGGATTCCACTGAAATGGGGTATTTGTCTGAAATGTTCCATCTGGATTGACTTGTGTAATTTCGACTATTTCTCTAAGTCGACGAGTTTCGTGACCGTTAACAACTGCATGAGTTTGAATGGCTACAAAATCTAAAGTATTTATTAGTGTTGGACTCAAACTAATTGGTGGCGTCGATAATCTATTAACGATTGCTTGAACTGAGTCTGCATGGAGTGTCGAGATGGAAGAATGACCTGATGCCATACCTTGAAACAAAACAGAGGCTTCTTTCCCTCTTACTTCACCAACAATAACATAATCTGGATTTTGTCTAAATGAGCCCTTTAGTAAACTAAACATATCTACCTCACCTACACCACTGTTAGACATTCCCGACCTTACTACACTTGGTAACCAGTTTTCTCTCGGTAGATTCAATTCTCTAGTATCCTCAATTGAAACAACTCTTTTTTCAGGAGATATGAAAAATGCTATTGCATTCAATAAAGTTGTTTTTCCTGATGCTGTTCCTCCTACTATCATTATATTTGCATTATACTGAAGGGCCAACCAGAAATATGCTAACATTTCTGGGCTTATTGAATTAAATCCTAATAACTGAATTGGTGTCCAAGGAACTTTTGTAAATTTCCTTATTGTGAATGTTGGTCCTTTGCTTGTTATATCTTTGGTGTATGTTGCGTTAACTCTGCTCCCATCTGGTAAACTTCCATCTAATATTGGTGACGCATATGAAATATATCGACCTGTTTTTTGTGCCAATTTCTCTACAAAATTAGACAAAGGCTCTATAGATTTAAACTTTACATTTGTTTTAACATTCCTAAATACACGATGAACTATGTATATCTGTTCTCCCGCTCCATTACACTCAATATCTTCTATAAAATAATCTCTCATAAATGCCTCTATTTCATTGAGTCCGATAAAATCTCTGTAAAGATAATAAAATATTTTCCTGAATGATTCTTCGCTTGATTTTATACCTAGCTCTGATATGGTTGATCTAGAATTGTCTTCAATATAATTTATTAGAGATTCCTTTGTCTGATTTTCTTCGCTTATATTGAAATTCACTGTTTCTCTTAGCGACAGTTCTATTTTACTTAATAGTTCAGTTTCCTTTTGGTCTAGAATCGGTTCCTCTACCTCATATATAACTTCTGATATTTGTGAATCCCAATAAATATGGATTGATACATATGGGGAGATTACCATATATCTTACATTTATTTGAGCTTTATCTTCGAACTTTTGAATAGAGGGAACTATTGGATTTAGGTTTATTTTTATCTTTTCCATAATCTTATATTTCCTTAAAGTTTAATTGTAATACTCTATCTTGAGATCCTTCGTTTTCTATTGTAAAAACATATGGTGTCCCGCTTTTAATAAATTCTTTATTTTCATCTTCGCTGTTATATTTAATATCAAAGTTATAGGGCATTTTGATTTCTACTAGCCATGGATCAGCAGAGGTTGTTTTTACCGTCATTGTCGTTCCGATACTTACTTCTATATCTTCTTCGCTATATTTTAAGCTGGATGGTATTGTCCAATAAAGCGAATCATCTGTCGCATTTATAGAAAAGACGCCTTTGCCGATCTCTAAATTATATTTTACTCTCATACCAGTTGTTTGAGCTGCTTCATATATTTTTTCATTAATTACTCCAAAACTTTCTATTGCTTGATTAATTAAAGATTCATCTTTCATTTTATCTAATTTTGGTTTTGTTGCAGCTAATAGTAAACCCAAAATCGCTAATCCAACCAAAGTATAAACAACTGTTTCTATCCATACCTGTCCTCTTTTATTAAGAGAACTTTTATTTTCAATAATACACCTCATGATTTAATGAAGGAAAATTCATTTAAATATTTAACTTAAAAACAAGATAGAATAAATGAATAAGGTCCTAGATGGTTTAATGCTTTAAGCACCGAGAGATGGACATATGCCAACTTCTGCGGAAGCGACAGCGTCATTGCACGAATATTCTTGTGTCCCAATGGTTATGACAGGAATTATTTCGAAGGTGACAATTTTAAGAACTGCAGTCTGATTGTATGTATAAACGTCTCCTGGGCCTAAACCACCAACCCCAAAGGCTGTTACATTGGTTGTTTCTATGTTTTCGTTTTGGGCATTACCATTAGCGTCAATAGCTTTTAAATTAAGCGAAGTTATATCGATATTAGCAGATGACCTCTCTATCTGAACATATACTTTTCTATTACCGTCACTCCAACATGTTTTTCCTGTACTAGTTCTTATGGTTATAGCGCTAGCAGCCTCCATACATGCTTGACTACTTTGAAGACTATTTCTTATCATTGGCAAAACTACTGTCCATACAATTGATATAGCAGCTACAGTAATTAGAATTATAAGACTCGTCGCAACAATTGCGGAAACACCTTTTTTGTTTTTTCTATTTATCATATTTCCCTCTTAATTATAGTTTATCTAAGATAATATTAATTATAAATGTTTTGAAAAGGTTATTTTTAGAATTAGCAAATACTTACTTCTGCGGAAGATACAGCTTCTTTACATGAATATTCTTGAGTTCCTATAGTTATAACGGGAATTATTTCGAAAGATACAATCTCTTTTTTTGTGCTTTGGTTATATACATATACATCACCTGGCTCTATACCATCAACTCCAAAAATTGTTTCGTTATCTGTTTTTATTATTATGTTTTCAGCATTTCCGCTGGCGTCAATAGCTCTTAAGTTAAGTGAAGTCAATATTATATTGGCAGAGGACCTTTCTATCTGAACGAATACTGTTCCAGTTGTATCATCAGGGTCTGTATTTGTTTTGTTCCAACATGTTTGACCTGTGTTGGTCCTTATAGTTATAGAGCCTACAACATTTGAACAAACTTGGCTATTCTGAAGATTCCCTTTTATCATAGGTAAGACTATTGTCCATACAATTGATATAGCAGCTACAGTAATTAGAATTATAAGACTCGTTGCAACAATTGCAGAAACACCTTTTTTGTTTTTTCTATTTATCATATTTCCCTCTTAATTATAGTTTATCTAAGATGAGATTAATTATAAATGTTTCGAAAAATAAAAAGAAAGAAAAAGGGGACAAAGCCCCTTTTTGAAAATTACGCGATTAACAAAGACCTACTTCTGCAGCAGCGACAGCGTCGTTACATGAATACTCTTGAGTACCTACTGTTAAAACAGGAACTATTTCAAAAGCAACAATTATCTCTGTTGTGTTTTCGCTATACACATATACATCACCCGGCTCCAAACCATCAGGTCCAAAGAATGTATCATTAGATGTTGACAATATTGTGTTTTGAGCATTACCATTAGCGTCAATAGCTCTTAAATTAAGTGAGCTTATATCAATATTGGCAGAGGACCTTTCTATTTGAACAAAGACTGTCCCATTATAATCGCCAGTACCGGAATTTGTTTTGTTCCAACATGTTTGTCCTGTATTAGTTCTTATAGTTATAGAACTAGCAGCTTCCATACATGCTTGGCTACCTTGAAGATTATCTCTAATCATTGGTAAAACTATCGTCCATACAATTGATATAGCAGCTACGGTAATTAAAATTATAAGACTTGTTGCAACAATTGCAGAGACACCTTTTTTGTTTTTTCTATTTATCATATTATTTCCCCCTTTCAATTGTATCTAGATTATATCTAGTGATATCTTTTTTACGATATTGTTAATTATAAATGTTTTGTTTCTATTCATATCTTAACGCCTCGATAATATTTGTCTGAGCCGCATTTTTTGATGGAAAAATGCCACTTAATATGCCGATTAATATGCTAAAGAAAAGCAATGAAAGAACGACAACCAAAGGATAAACTGGTTGAAGATATGTTGTTCCTGCGAATTTTACTGCGATATATCCAACGGCTTCAGAGATACCAAGTCCTATGACCATTCCCAATATCCCGCCTATAAGTCCTAATAATCCTGATTCTATTAAGAAGATTGTAGTTATCGAGGAGTTCTTTGCGCCAATAGCTTTCATTATACCTATTTCTTTTGTTCGCTCTACTACTGATGTATACATTGTATTTGCTATCCCAACAGCACCGACGAGAATGCTAATCCCGCCAATGCCTACCAGAAAAACTGTTAAGATTGACAGAATAGAATTGAAACTTTCCATTAGTTCTTCCGGTGTCTGGATTGTATAGTCTCTAGTTTTTTCGTCTACATCCCTACTCTTATCTAGTTTTGATTCTATCTGAGAAACTGTCTTATCTATGCTGGCAACATCTTTCACCTGAACACCTAAAAAATCTATCTCGCCATCACTTCCGAATAAATCTTTTGCATCGTTATAACTTATATATATATTTTTGTCGTCGCCGTCGTTTCCAAGAGTTTCTAAAATTCCAATTACTCTATATTTCTCTCCATTTAATGATATCTTATCGCCTACCTCTATCCCTGTAAATATCTGTGGAATTTTGTATCCTATAACTATTTTTTTTGATTCATCTGTTTTGAAGAATTTTCCCTCCTCTATTTCCATTGTAAAACTCTCTTTTATTATATCTAATATTTCATTATTATCATTCGGGATACCCATTGTAAACAAATACCTCGTTTTATCCCCCCATGCTACCTTCGCTGTGTCAATAGAGGCATAGAATACTGTATCTACACCACTTACTCTCTCTAGTGCATTCGCGTTTTCAATGGTTAGTGTGGTAGGACTTGCAACTCCTGGTATTCCAGATGGGTAAATAAATATTTTATCTCGTCCCATTTTTTCGAATTGTTGTTCTATTCCATTTTGCAAACCTAATGATAATGATATTAAAACAAATATTACCATTACTGAGATTACTATACCTAAAAGTGTTAACCCACTTCTTAATTTACGGTTTCTTAAATTTGTCCATGATAATTTAAAAAATTGTTTATTCATTTTCTTAACGCTTCAACTGGATTTAGTTGTGATGCTTGTCTTGCAGGAATATAGCCCGCGATTATACCCACTACAAATGAAAACAATGCGGGTCCTAAAAGTAAAGAGAGTGGTAGATTTAAAACAAAAAGTCCTTCTCCTAAGAACACCGTAGCGATGGCTGTAATCCCCCATGCTATTAATATTCCAAATAATGTACCAGCGATTCCTCCAAATAACCCTAACAAACCCGCTTCAAACAAAAAGATTGACATTACAGATATGTTTCTTGCTCCAATGGCTTTCATTATTCCTATTTCGTTCTGTCTTTCTAATACAGAAGTAAACATATTATTAGCGACGCCAATACTCCCTATTAGAATAGCCATTGACGCTATTGCTATGACTACGATGTTTACCATTGAAAGTATAACATTCATATTCTGTAGACTAGTCCCTGCCGTTTCTACACTAAAGCTCTCTTCTCCTTCTGTATCTTTCCTGTCTTTACGTACTATATCTCTTATTCCTTTTGCTATTGTATCTATATTATCTTGATCGTCTACATATATTTGTATCAAATCATATTGATCAGATTGATTTGTTATATCTTCTAAATCCTTTTCTAGAATATAGGTTGCAGAGTTTTTCGTAAATGCTCCAGTTTCGCCTAAGAATCCATTAATTTTAAAATCTTCATTATTAATCTTAATTGTTGTTCCAACATTAAGTTTTCTATTAAAGATATTTTTTTTATAAAAATCTATGCCTAATAATATTTTCCTTGTATTACTAGAATATATTAAATTTCCTTTTTCTAAATCGTCAAATGCTTTGTATCTCAAATTCTGTTGTGTCTTGTCCATTGGAATACTCATAGCAAAAGAAAAAGTACTTACACCGTTATATTCTAGTATTACTGGTTCTAGATATATTCCATAAGCTTCCTTTACTCCAGTTACTTTCTGAATTAATTTTACTTCTCTATTTGTTAATGATTCTGCGGCGGTTGTTCCTGGAGGGCCAAATCCGGCATCAGCATTCTTGAGTGTTATTCTGTCTGGTTCTAAATCTGAGAATTGTGAACTGACAGCTGTTTGTAATGCTTGCCCTAGACTTATTAGAGCTACTACGGCTGCAATTCCGATGAAAATTCCTATAATTGTTAACCAGCTTCTAAGTTTTCGTCTTAGAAGATTTCTCCAAGCTATTAGAAAATAATCTTTCATATCATTTCCTGCTTTTTAACTTGAGTCCATTTCCCATCTTGTTTCTGTGTTATCTTGCTGACCTTTCCATCAATTATCCAATATACTTTATCTGCATGTTGAATTGCTAAATTTGGATCATGTGTCACCATTACAATTGTTTTGTTTTGCTTATGCATGTTGTCTAAAAAGTCCATTACTATTTTTCCTGTTTTTGTATCTAGATTTCCTGTTGGTTCATCAGCTAAGATAACTTCTGGTTCGTTTGATAGACTCCTTGCTATTGCTACTCGTTGCTGTTGTCCTCCTGAAAGTTGATTTGGGTAATGATTTATCCTGTCTTCCAATTCTATCAGCGATAAGAGATTTTTCGCTTTGATTAGACGCTTTGATTCATCAACCCCTTGAAATAGAAGTGGTAATGCAACATTTTCTATTGCTGTCAGGTTCGGAATTAAATTGAATTGTTGAAATATAAATCCTATTTTTTTACCTCTTAACTGAGCAAGTCTGCTTTCAGAAAGTTTGCTTATATCTTCTCCATCTAAAAAAACTGACCCGTGTGTCGGAGTATCAAGAGAACCAATCATATTCATGGCCGTAGATTTACCAGAACCAGATGGTCCCATTATTGCTATAAATTCTCCTCTTCTAACTAAAATATCTATTCCATCTAAGGCTTTTACTGTACTATCCCCTAATTGATAATATTTTTTTACATCTACCAATCGTATAACTTCATCTCTTTTTTTCATATTGAATTTAAGAATTCTTATATTATAAAACTAACTAAAAAAGGAAGAAGAAAGAAAAAAAAAGAAAAAAAAGGAAAAAATCCTTTTTATTTTTAGATTAAACTTAGGCTGTTGCAACAACGGCTTCATTAGCTGTTGTATAAACATTCTTAGCTCCTACAGTAACATCAACTACTTTGTTGATTAAGTGAGTAGCGGCTTTTGTTGTATCTTCTGCATCATAACCAGCAACAAGTAAAGCAACTTTACCGTTTCTAGCAAATGATTCGAACATATATTGTCCCGCTTTAACACTTGTAGCAGTAGTAAAGGCATCACCACAAACTGGTGTAGAACTACCTAATAATTCTGCAGCAACAGTGTTAACACAACTACCACCTATTACAATCAAATCTTTATCAGCAAAAGCTGTTGCTTCTGCATCTGTAAATGTTTTTTGACCTGTAGCACCAGGAATAGTATCGCCAGCTGTAACAACTACATCGGAAGATGTAATATATACATCGTTAGCTACTTCTGAACCATGATAAATTAACGTTAATGACTTAGCACTAGAATCACTCTTATCATAAAGAGCTTCAGTTGCTAATGCACTATACGCAAATTGTCTATAGACGTCAGTATTACCAATTTCATAGGCTAAACTACCACTTGAAGTAGTAACTGCAGTAATAGAAGCTGTCTTTGATGGAGAAGTTCCAGCAGAACCTAGTGTAGCAGTGAATGTATCACCATTACCTAAATTATCGCTTTTATCTTGTTCAGCAAAAATTAATGACATACTACTTACGTTGTCAGAAGACAGATTTGTAATGTCAGCGTTTACTCCTAAAGTAACAGCTAATCCTTCTGTAGAATATAGCGTATTAAATGAAGTTCCAGCGTTTCCTGTTATGTTAACAGTCTTACCTAACCTATTTACATTACGAACAGTTAATTCCATATCACCTAATGTGACTATATCATCTGGTTGAGCTTTAACTTTAGCGTCTGTCCAAGAATCGTCTTTGTAGTACTGAATTGTAGTTTTATTTACAGTTGTACTTTCAACGATAAAGGATGTCGCTCTCATCAAATAAGATGCAGAATCTGTTGTATCGTTCCATGATGCGATGAAATATTCATGCTCAGAATCATTAAAAACAATACCTGTACTTGCAGCAGCGTCACTAATCAATAGCTGTTTATCTACAGCACTACCATAACCTGAGATGTTACCGCTTGTTTCATTTATGTAATATAAATCGATACTTGCAGCACCGTCATCTAATGGAAAATCAGTTAATGTAAACACATTGTTTGAAACATCAACATGAGTTTCTTCCTCTGCAGGATATGTTGATCCTCCATATGAAAGACTTACCACTTCGAATCCAGGCATAGTAATAGTAGAATCTTCAGTTATAAACAAATCATCGTCAGCTTTCCATGTTAGCCCAATAGATACTAATGTAGTACCAGTAGTACCATTTGTTACATGTGCAGTTAAACCAGAAATCGTATCTTCATTAAGCTGAACTTCATTACCATCTGTTAAAATCAATTTACCTTGACCAATACTAAATTCAACCTTACTGATACCGCTTTCTTTAGCATCATATAAAATATCTTTAACACCAATATAAGATCCATCACTTAACTTATAGGTTTCGCCTATACTCAAAGAACTTGTAACTTCACCATTAACATTTAATTTTACTGAAGATGTAGATATATATTCGATAGTAGCTGCATATGCAGTTCCACCAACATCTAATGTGTTAGTTGCACCATCGCTTAATACTGTATCAACAGCAGAATCTAGAAATGTCAATATTGGATTCTGTACATCTGTTCCATTACTTAAGACATAATAGTCATTACCCATTATAGGTATGTTAGTTGTCTTTAAATCATCAAACGTTGGTTTAGTACTAAATGCTAATGTATACGTCAATACAGTATCACCTGATGAATACTTAAAACCAACTGTTGGAGTATCATCCATATAGTCGTTATCATCAAAAAGTGTTAAGTTCCTATCGGCCGGAACTATTTTTTGAGTAAAGTCAAATTCATCATTATCATCATCAGTATATGTACCATCTCCTAGTAAACTAGGTAAGTACTCATCATTGATTGTTGATCTTAGATCTGTGAAACTATTTCCTAAATTAAATTTAGTAGATGATTTTTCAAACTTGTAAGAATCTTCAGCAGTAACACTTGTTGAACCAGTTGTTGTTGTAGCTGTTGCCCCAATTGCAGATATACCTAAGTCATTAGCAATACTAATGGCTGCAATAGTATCTGAACCTGCTGCTATACTACCAACCACTACGGCGGAATCTCCACCAAATGTATCAGAGTAACTAGCAGCTACGGCAGTGCCCATTGTAGAACCTACAAGAGCCAACGTTCCTAAAACTGTTATAGCTTTGTGAAATAATTTTTTCATTTTTTTTTAAACCTCCTTTCAGTACTATTAGTTTTAACCGCCTTATTCAAGGCCCTGATAATTCAGGTTAAGCTTAACTAAATAGCCTGGTCGGACTTATAACTAGGGAGCGCTATAAGGTCATCACTGAGGGTCCCTGTTTGATCACTGACTAGTCAGCATTATTGATGAACAATAACGCAATCATATAAGAAAAAAACAGTTTATAAGGTTTATTGTTATAATTGGTTTATAGACGGTGATTTTCTCCTAAGTCTCGCGTTTCGTTTATAAGTTTTGTGTTATTCTTCAGAATGATGACAAAGCCTTTACCATTAAATGTTTGGTCCATACATTCTCTTAATAGTAACATTTATATATGTGTATCCATATCCCATATATACAATGGTTACTCGTCAGAAAACGAAGATAAGATATGCAAGTATAAACCCTGACACTCGTGGGTTTGTTGCCAAAATGTCTGGAGCTCCACGTAAATATGATTTTTCTGATATTCATATGATTAGAAAGCTTTTGTCGCGAGAAAAGGGGAGGATTTTATTCACTTTGAAAAAGAAAAAACCGGGTTCTATATATGAATTGGCAAAGGGGTTAGGACGAGATTTTAAATCTGTTCACGATGATGTTAAATTTTTAGAGCGATTTGGCTTCATTGAATTTCATTCGGAAAAAAATGGAAAAAGAGAAAGCCTTAAACCTGTTTTGATTATTAATAGGATGGATATTAGTATTAAGATTTAATTTGCCATACACAGCTTTAAGTCAACACTGATGTCTCCATCATTTCCTAAAGATATAATATAGGGATTCGAGCCATATACCTTACTAGAACAATTGCCGTTGATTATTGTAAATTGGTCTTGAGAATCCTCTTCATAATTATATTTAGTGTTTAATTCATATGCAGAAACTTGGTTGTCTGTGAATAATATTTCGTCAAATATTTGTTTCAGTGTGACATTTAACTCGTCGCAAACCATGCTATCTGTATTCATACATCGTTTATTATCATAACAATCTTCGAATAAATCTTCTATTTTTTGATAACCTGATTTTTGAGATACTTTGCACTGAGAACTGGTGTGCATAACCCCTTGGAGGATATTATCAACTGATATACTTTCATAAACTTTTGCCGGTTGTGATATCTTGAATATCATAAAAACTAATAATGCGATTACTACTACTATTACTATTAAAACGAATCCTACCATTTCTTGCTGAGCTTTTTTATACATTTTTTACTCCTACAATAAGTTTTGCTAGTTGACACTCAACAATTAGCCTACTTTTTCTTTCGCATAAACTGATATATGCAGAATACGTTTCTTTATTTGGTTGGTTATTATCATATATTTTATAATAATTGCATCCTTCTCCTGGACATTCTATAACATCTGTTTGATTATTTGGATAAATGGATAATACTTCAATAGAGGATATTTGCCAGAAGTCGGAATATTCTTTTCCTAATTCACCTGACATTATATGAAGCTTATCACTATCTACACACCACGATTCTGTACTACCGCAAGAGAATTCTGGTGAATTTGCTAAAGATTCTATGGATGAAATTGTTTGTGCTCTCTTTAAATTATCTGATGATTCTTTTAGCCCTTGAGATTGGGAATTTATTAAAAATATACCTACTAATATAAAAAATAAGAATATGGCCAAAACCATAACAACCATCTGCATTATCTTATATTGTGCTTTCATTCCCATACTTTACATCCTCCGGCCTTATTATCATTATATAGATTCATTGATTGGTCATATATATCTAACATTTGCTCTGGATCTTCTGACGATAGTAGTGAATTCGTCCACTCTATTAGCTGTGGTTTTATTTGTGTATAACAAGATCTGGCTGATAATATGTCTGCCTTTTCTGTATATAGTTTAGACAACAAATATGTTCTATATAATAATCTGTCCACATTACAGTAATAGTTATCTTCTTCTGAGAATATTGCGGCATAAACTAACTCTCCTATAAATGGTACAGATACGCCTTCTTTCTTTACAATGCCATAATCATATTTTGTTTTACAGCTAGTAGAAAGACACATTGGTTCTATTGAAATGTCGCAGGAGTTATCGCTTGAGCAGACCTGAGTGATATTTAATTCTGAACAATTTTCGACACTTATTGTTGGTATCTTTAATGCACCTAGACTTATCTTAATAAATTCGGGGGCATTTTCTAAACAATATTGTTTAGTGTCTGGGATTAAAATAATGAAATCTGAAACCTCATACGGATACGAGAAAGTCTTCGATATTGTATATAATCTTTCTGTCTCTAATTGTTCATCAGAGAACAAATATTTGTCTTCTACAACTATTTCTGAACCAAAATCACCGTATGATTTTCGTGAAGTATCTAATGTCGCTACTGAGATTCTGTTCCCTCCAAAGTCTGTAAAACTCTCGCACCTATTTTTAAATTTTATTTTTTGGTGAAAGTCTATTTCGCCCGAAGAACTTGTTGCAAAACCTGTTTGTAGAGGATCTATGAATACTTCGATTTGTTTTGCGATTGTAGTGTCTGATTGATACTTCTGCGTATCCCCTGATTTTGTAACTCCATATATAGATAATATAAGAATAGACACACCGGCTATAATAGCGAAAATAGTTACGAAATTAAAATCACCCCTCTTCTCTTTCATTTTATTTTTATGATAAGAAATATTATAAATTTATGGGGAAGATACGATAATAAAATTATTCAACAATTACTTTTTTTGAACCCAATTCTTTTTTGATTATGATTACTCCTGGGTTTGGGATACAGTATGGATTTTGATTCCTGGTAATTTTTGATATCTCGAGATGCTCTATTGTTTTGGATTTGAAGCCAAAAGCAGCTTTTTGTGGAATCAAGAATAAGTTAGATTCATAGTCGTAACTCTTTATTTGAGAGCTTAGTTCTTGGTCTGCTGTGAGTGGTGCTGAAAAATTCGCAAAACAAATATGTGTGATCTTTTTTGGCAAATTTATCTCATACGGTTTTTCTACTGATGCTGAACTCCATGCATTATCTATCTCACCTTGAAAACTTTCATAGAACTGAACCACTTGAGATGATGAACCGAAATTTAGAAAAAACTTTATTGCCATGAATGCAAATGCAACAAAAATAACAATTAATATTATAGAAAATATCATACCAAACGACATTCCTACTGATTGCTGAGCCTTTTTTGGTATCATTATTAATTAATAGTTAGATGTCGGCCTTACTATTGTTGAACAATCTTGTGGTATTGTTCTTAATCCATCTGTACATTTAATGTAATATGTTGCTTCCTTGTCCCATGGGAGTATATGGTTTTGACTATTACTATATGGCATTACTGTTCCTTCTGTATCAAAATCGAAAGTACAAGTGGTCAGGCTATAACTACAGTTTGAATCATAGGCTGTTATTATTTTCAAATCTCCTTCCTCTTCATACATTCTTGCTATTATTGGAGAATCTGAATCTATTTCTACATCGAAATTTATTGTTTCTTGAACTGTATTTCCTCCTTCATCTACACACTGGATCAAATATTCATGGCTTCCTCCATTTAAGAAAAGTGTGTGTGTGCTTACACCATCTATATTGTTTGTATCGTCGAACTCTCTTAAGTCTATTAGTCTTGCACTTGGACCTTTTGCAAATTTACAATCTGCTTTTCCATCATTACATCCTAATAAAGTTTGAACCTCTAAAATTACTGGTAATTCTTGGATTGTTCCATATATTGTTTCTCCTGATATTGGTTTTACAGAATCTAATTTAAGCTCACTTCCCACTCTTAGTTTTAGTTCGTAAGCTGGTTGGATGTTAGAGTTATTAGCACCATCTTTACATGCTACATAATACGAAGTTAGCTCTCTTGCTACTCCGTTTAAATCTGCTGTACATACTGCTCGGTAGGTTGGGTCATTTGAAGAAATACAACTCATTGTTTTGTTCGCCTCCATTTTATTATAACTTTGGCTTGTCCTGCTCCATCTACAATCAGTAACCAACGAAGAGTCCTTCACTTTAAATCCTACTTGCAAATCTGAAGTGCCGACACATTTATCGTTACCACCTGAAACTGTACCTATTACTGTTGGTGATGTTATATCTGGTGTTGGATCTACATTAAAACGGATTAAATACGGTCCATCTTGATTTCCTCGATGGTCTTGGCACCAAACATATAAGTTCATCTCTTTTCCGTCAACTAATGTAAGTCCGGCTCCTTTTAGTATATCTGCGTTTGGTAAGTTCATTGTCTCAGAGAAGCTTGATCTTGTACTTGAGTCTCCACCCATCTTAACTGCTCCATCATAACCAGTTGATCTATTTAAAGAAATTTTACACTTAGCCGGTTCGTCAGTTGTAATTCCGAATGTTATTGGATCACCTGCCTTAACATATTCATCTTTATTTGCATTGTTTTGTCTAATTTTATATCCTCCCGCTCCACCAAATGAATAATCGTCTAAATCTATGTATTCGTATCCTACCGATAACACTTCTTTATTTGGAGAGATTATTGGTGGGGATATGTCCCTAGAATTAGATTCTACACAAACATTTTCTCCTTCATCATCAACAAAAACACATGACTGACCCAATGACGAGCATCTATATTCATTACATGGAACTTCTACTTCATTACATCTATGACAATTTTCCCCTCCTACTGAGGGCTCCCATGGTTCACAACTATAAGTTATTGTTTGGGTGACTGTTTCTCTAAAAGCTGTACCCAATAAGCCTCCTCCTACAGCGCCTAGTATTATAGGTACCAAACAGAATGGCGCGATTAAAGGGATAAGACAAGTTGCTGCACCCAATACAAGACCAGCAGCACCCGCAACAAAAAGATTAAACCAGTTATTATTCGAACTTTTGTCGCTAAAATCCACCTTGCCTTCAAAATTTAATTCTTCAGCCATACCAAAATTTATCAGCATGACGAATGAAAGGAAACCTATTAATAATATCATTATTTGAAATACTGCGCTTTTTTCATTTTTCATATTATACTCCCATCTATCCATTTATTTAATTCGCCCTGAATAGAACTCCCATTTAAATCACCTTCAATACTACCAGTGTATTCATATGCAAAGTCTTTATAGTTTTCATAATTCTTATATGCTCCACAATCTCCTTGCCTAACACATATTTTATTTGCTTCATTAACCCAATCTTTTCCTAAACACTTATTATTTTCTAATATCTCAAACTTATAATCTCTTAATCTTGGATTTTTTCCGCCTACTTTGCCTCCAAAAAATAGTTCGACAGATGAAAAAACTTTTTCCATTAGATCTCTTTCATATGTAACTTCACAACTAACAGATGCTAGGTTACAGGTTGTATCACCTGCTGATGAATTTGTGATTAGTCCTTGTGAATACCTCGAAACACAAACACCGTTTTCTTTTTTATTACTTCTTCTATTCCCTCTTATTTTAATTCCATCCTCTGTTGATAATAGAGTTGAATTAGTTGATATCAATGTGCTTATTTCTGAATCACCTAACCATATACAATCTCTTTTGTCTGAATTCTCGCAATCTGTTTTTTGATCTATTATTATACATTCTTCATTTCTATTGTTTACACATCTTGCAGTTGCTTGTTTTGTAAGAGATGTTTCCGTATCTGAACCTACATTTTTGTATCCTTCAATACAAATCTCTCTTCTGTTAGATTGGCAGCTTTCATTATAGATTATACCATTATTACAATACTTTACGAAATATTCTGAACCTACTAAATCTAATCCTTCACCCTGTTGTTGTAATATATTTTTGTCGTTAAATTTTAATATCTTGTTAGAATTTGTATCATCTGTAACACACCAAGCTTCCAGATTTTTTCTTGGATTTTTGTCTTTGTCTATACATGTTGTTGACTTACAATAACTAGCTACCCTTTCTGGAACTGATTCTGGTGCACCGATTGTGTTTTTACTCCAATCGGCACAAATACTTTCAAAGAAATAATCACAATCTCCATCTAGAGATCTAGTTGGACTTATTTCTTTTGGTGTTGCTAATTTTCCATTATTATAACTTATGATATCTGTCTTGTTTGTAAAAACTCCAGAATACACGTTTTCTCTATTTCCACAAGTATCATACCAATAAATATCGTCATCATCACATCGTGTTTCTGCTTGTTTTCCACAGTTGGTCAATAGGGCACCTGATGAACATAAATATCCGCTATAAAATGTTTTTGCTGATTCGGATTGGTATGTTCCACTGGTTATTGTTCCTTCGCTTCCCCCACAGTCTTCTCTTGTTGTAACGATACATTGTCTTCCTATGTCTGTTGGTGTCACACATGCTCCTCTGTCCTGTGTTTGAACTGATGATATACATTCTGATTCTATTGTTATTCCTGCATTAAAATCTGAATTAATTCCTAACATAGTTCCTGTTGCTATACATCTAGTATGTGTTGACAATTGGGCGTTATCTCCTAATATACAGCAACCTAATTTACATTGTCCTACCTCACGAATATCTCCTGGGATAAACTCTCCTCCTTTTTCTAAACAACGTGCTTTTGCGATGTTACCTGAACATTCTCCGTTGTCAGTATCGTAGCATGTTCCTAATTGACAATATGTTGTGCTACCACAAGATGCTTGGCTTTTTTGCATAGAATCATTACATTCCGCTCTTATTGTATTAACACAGCTTCCATCTGTTATTGTTTTCTCACAACAATATGTTGATGTGCTTGGTTCTGCTAATACTAATGGTAAAAATGTAGCTAATATTAATAGGAGTACAAATATTTGTGTTGTGTTGTGTTCCATTTTCATAATAATCCCGATATTGCCTCTATGTCGATACCTACTGGTTTGACATAAGATCTGCTAGCAAATTGATATTTAGTTCCAGATTCTCTATCTTCAATCACATATACCTTTGTTCCATCACCCTGCTTAAACACTTGGATTATATGATTAGATGTTGTTCTCATTAATTCAAGAATATCTGTTGTTCCATATAATGATTCTCTATATAGTATGGTACTTACTTTTTCCAATATTCCGAAAATTTCAGATGGGATATCTATTATGAATTCTTGATATTGTTCTGTGCCTATTGTTGTTGGTGCATCTAATGTTACACGAACAAACTCTGGGAAAACTAGTATCGATACCTTTGGTGTTCCCTTTACAACCTCATATCCTAGTTTCTGTAATTTTGATATAGAATTTGAATAACATGCTTCTATTCCTGGAGTTGTATACGATATAAGTTCTTCTCTAAATGCTTTTATTGGGAATGGATTCTGAGTTACACCTGGTTTATAATATTCGCTGGTATAAATAAAATATGGGATTTCTTGTCCCTTATATATATAGGAGAAGCTTGGGTTCTTGTATCCACCTGTTAATGCTAATTCTGTTATTGAGTCATCTACTACTTTTTCGATACATCCTTCAAAGCTCAATCTTGCTGAGTTTTGAGAGATAAACGTTGGTTGTACCCAAAAGATAAAGACGAAGATTCCGGCAAAGATTATTATTCCTAGAATTATAAATAAGGTTAGTTGTCCCTTCTTGTTATGAAGCCCCTTTCTCATTATTATTTTAAGGTGTTTCTATTTATAAATTCTTTGATTATTTCTTTGTTTATGTTTATATTATCGTTAGATAAATTTATTAAGTATTTTAGTTTTCTTTGTTTATGTTTATCAAAGAGATTAAACCTAGAATTATAAAGGATTCACGTGGTGGTAAAACAATTGAAATATTTCTAAAAAGTTATGAGGGTACTTTTTCTTGTTCAGCTCCTACTGGTAAATCTACTGGTGCACATGAAGTTATGAGTTACAATAAAGATGGTATTACAAAAAGTTTTAATTTATTGAAAGAGTTTTGTGAAAAATTAAAGGGAAAAAACTTTCTAATAAAAATTGTTGATGATTTAATACAGTTACAAAGTTTGGTCAAAAAGTTTGAAACGCATTATGGGAAACTTGGAGGAAATGTCACTTATATTTTAGATGGAGTTTTCCTGAAAGCTGCCGCTAAGGACAATAATAAAGATGTTTGGGAATTTATTTTTGATGATGTGAACATCGGCAGAAAACCGAAAATGCCTATGCCTATTGGAAATTGTATTGGTGGTGGATTACATTCTGCCTTTGTTAAAAGGAAGAGACCTGATTTTCAAGAATTTCTATTGATCCCAAATGAGGAGACTTTTTCGAGAGCTATTTCTAAAAATATCAGGGCTTATCAATATGCAAGGTCGCTCATTCGAGGAAAAGCAAAAAATGATGAGTCTGCTTGGAAAACAAACAAAACAAATGAGGAGGTTTTATTTATTTTGATGGAAATTGTTGAAAAGTTTGATTTAAGAATTGGTATTGACATCGCTGCTTCGACTTTCTTTGAAAAGGGTTATTATAATTACAAAAATAAAAAGTTGACAAGAGACAGGCTTGATCAAATTGATTATATGAAGAGGATTATAAATAAATACAACTTATTCTATTTAGAGGACCCGTTGGATGAAGAGGACTTTAGTGGTTTTAAAGAAATTGTAGCCTCTACAAAAAAAAGAAATACCTTAGTTGTCGGTGATGATTTAACCACCACGAATACAGAAAGATTAAATCGGGCTATTAGGTCTAAATCTATTAATGCTATAATTATTAAACCTAATCAAATTGGATCTTTAATCGAGGTAAAAAAAGTTGCGGAAATTTGTAAAAAAAACAATATTAAATTGATTTTTTCACACAGATCTGGAGAGACAAAAGATACTTTGCTCTCTGATCTTGCTGTAGGTTTTGATGCTAGTTTTATTAAATGTGGAATTATGGGACAAGAACGGCTTATTAAACACAAAAGATTAATAGACATAGAGAAACAGATTCATAAAAGATTTTCTTAAAATATATTAAAAATTAAACACCTTGACTTGCGCCTTCACTTACTTTAACAACTGGAACTTCTTTACCTGAATCTATATCTTGTTGTTTTGATTCGGATTTTACATTACTATCTTCCTTATCCGCGATTTGCTTCATTCTCTCCTCAATAGCTGCTTCGGCACTTTTCAATTGTTGTTCTTTTTGTTCTTTTACTTTCTTTTTCTTTCTTGGTTCTTCTAATATTAATTTTTCGCCAACAAAATCCTCTAGACTTGGCAGACTTTTATCGATATCATGTGCTTTCATGTATTCCCTTGATAATAACCAGAAGACTAATCCCAGGGATTTGTTTGATTTGTTGTTTGCTATTGCTACAACATCTATGTTTGAAGTATGATTATTTGTATCACAGATTCCGACTACAGGAATTTTAACTTTCTTTGCGTCCTTAAGAGCATTCTTGTCCAACCATGGATCGCAAATCATTAACATTCTTGTTTCGATGAAGTTATCTAATCGAATATTTGTAAGTACGCCTGATGGATACTTCTTTGTGAATACCTTTACTCCTGTTAACTCCGAGAACATTTTAGCTGCTCGCCAACCAGCTTCTCTTTTACATACTAGAGTCCATTCATCCGGTTTATATTGTTTAATAAAATCAATCGCTTCTGATAGTTTTTTATCTACTAATAACGTATTTAAAATCGCCAAACCATCCAGTCTTCTCCTATAAATATATTTTCTCATCGATGGAGTGATTACTTTAGTTCCTAAATATGATGCTGTTTTTATGTAATCCTCTATTGGTGTTAGGATTGTACTATCCTTTGCCACTTCGCCATCTTCAACTTTTTCTGTAGTTTTCTTTTTATCTTCTATTACTTTTATACTCTTTTTTACAGGTTTTACTTTTTTTTCTGGTTCTATTTCTAAAATTTCTTTTGTCTTTTCTATAACTTCTTCTACTTTATCTTTTATCTTTTCAACTATTGTTTCTTTTGTTTTTACCATTTTATTATAATTAGTTCAGGAGTTAATGCTACTTCCGATTGGTTTTGCACCTGATAATTAATATTATTGTGTAATTTGGGTTTAAAAGGTTTGTGGAATAAATGACAGTTTTATATAATATATTAAACAATTTTCTTCCAAGAAGACTCATAGTATGTTACGTCATTCTCTGCATCTACAACAGCTATTAATAGTGTTTTTTTTGTTGAATGGGCGACTCTGTTTTTTGCTGCAAAATCTTGCCATGCATTTTTTTCTTTTGAGTCTATTGCAAAACATATCCATTTTGAATGAGATTGTCCGATTCTTGCTTCTTTATTATATACTCTAAATGTTCCTCCAAACTTCAGTCCTGTTTTTATTAAATATCCTTTTTCCTTCAAATCTTTATATGCCATATAGTTAACTAGAAAATTTCTATCTATCACACTGAATTTTTTGCTCACCTCTAATTTATTAAGTTCTTTATATGAAGATGATTTTATTGTTATTTTTCTTTTTTCTAAAAGATAATATGCCTCTTCTAACATATAATAGACCTTGTCTCCTTCCTTTTCTCCAAATCTTTGGTTTGATAATAAATCAAAGGCCTCTTTTGAGTTTGAACTAATCTTTTTCCCTAGTAATATTGCTTGAATTTTCATAAAAATAGGTGGTTAGAGAAAGTTATAAAGGTTTTGAAAAAAAATAGCCCCGCCAGTGCTCACATTTCACTCTGAAATTTTATTAGTATATATTAATATAAAATTCGAGTAAAACTGTTCGTCGAACCTCAGGTTCTCATCATGGCATTGTAATGGTGACTTTATTTCTAAAAATATTATAGCCCCGCCAGGATTCGAACCTGGGTCGCCGGATTCAGAGTCCGACATCCTTGACCACTAGACTACGGGACTAGACTATATGGTAGAAAACTAATTTCAAATTAAAAACTTATCGGAGATGACTTGTTTTATATATCTCTTAATTATACAAACTTTTATAAAGCTAAAATTGGCTTTATATTTATGAAGAGATCAAGTAGAAGATGGAAGAAAAAGGGTCAAATGCGTTGGAAATGGCAACGTAAAAGACTTAAGACTGAGAAGCGTAAAAGAAAAATGCATAGAAACAAGTAGTTCTTAATTATATTTTAATTATAAAAAGTTCATTATTATTCGTAATCTATCATTCCTGATGGGTTGGTTAAAGAATGTCCGCCCTTTTGTTTTGCTGCAATAACATCGTCTATTCTTAATATCATTATTGCTACTTCTGTTGCTGAACTTATTGCTTGTGTTTTGACTTTTAATGGTTCGATTATTCCACATTTCAATGTGTCTTCTATTTTCGATGTAAATAAATTTAGTCCTTGATTAGAGTAATTCGCGTCATGAGTTGATTTTAGTTCTGTCAATACGTCTATTGGATCTAATCCTGCATTTTCAGCTAACGTTGTTGGTATAAATTCTAATGCTTTCGCAAATTCTTCTACTGCTAATTGTTCACGTCCTGCTAATGTTTGAGCGTATTGTTTTAACTGTCTTGATACCTCAATTTCTGTAGCCCCGCCACCCGCAACAACTTTTGAATCTTTTAATATTGCTGAAACGTCTCCTAATGCATCCTCAATTGCCCTTTGTATCTCGTCCATAACATGTCCACTTCCACCTCTTATTAGAATAGTCAATGTTCTTGGATTTGCACATCCTGTAATGTATGTAAATCCCTGATCTGATTCTTGTTTCTCTTCTACTTTTTGTGCAGAACCTAAATCTTCTTCTGTTATTTCTGACAGCTTTGAAATTATCTTTGCACCTGTGGCTTTAGATATTGCTTGGATATCTGATTTTGCTACTCTACGAATAGCAAAGATATTTGCTTTTGATAAATAGAATTGAACTACCTCGTCTATTCCTTTTTGGCAAATTATTACATTCGCACCTGTAGATTTTATTTTATCTACCTTGTCTTTTAATATTATATCTTCTTGATTCAAAAAGCTCTGAAGTTGATCTGGAGAAGCAACCGATATTTTTGCTTCCATTTCTGGAGATCTTATTTCTAACGCCTCTTCTATTAGTGCTATCTTCGCATCTTGTATTTGCAGCGGCATTTCTATTGAAACCCTTTCTTTGTCAAGGATGATTCCTCTAACTAATTCTGTTTGTTCGATAGACTCTCCCCTTTGTTTTTCTATCCTTATATCATTCGAATTAAATTGTGTTCCTTCTGCTATAACCTTAACCGCGTCAACTATTATTTTTGAGAACTTTTCTTTCATATATTCTGCTCCCTTACCTGTCATCGCCGTCTGAGCTACCTGACGTAGTTCTGTCTCATCATTAACCTCATGCGATATACTTTTCAATATCTCTATTGATTTTTGTTGTGCTAATCTATACCCTTTAGTGATAACCGTTGGATGAATCTTTTTATCTAGGAGATTCTCTGCGTTTTCTAGTAGTTTTCCCGCTAACATTACGGCCGTTGTTGTTCCATCACCGACTTCTTGTTCCTGGGTTTTGGCTACTTCAACTAACATCTTAGCAGCTGGATGTTCTATTTCCATCTCTTCCAAAATTGTGACACCGTCGTTTGTTATTATAACTTCACCCGACCTGTTTACTAACATTTTATCCATCCCCTTTGGTCCTAATGTGGTTTTTACTGTTTCTGAAAGAATTCTTGCTGCTAATATATTATTTCTCTGAGCAGTTTTCCCCATAATTCTCTCTGCTTCTTGAGATATTACTTCATCTGACATAGTATATGGAATTTATGTTTTCTTTTAAGGATTATTGTATTAAATTGATGGTGTTTAAGATGACTAGTTTTATGTGACTCCTGATATTACTAATAAGAAAAACTTATAAATGGAAAATCTTTGAAAGATGAATGATTATTAAGAAAATATTTGATGGTGACTTTGACGATGAAATACATAATGATTTTGTAAAATTCTCTCGTGGTGAATTTAAGAATAAATATTTGATTTATGGTAAAAAACAGGCTAAAAAACGGGTTGTTAAAACTGGTGCCGAATTCGCTAATTTTATTGTCAGATATTTTCTACCTAAGGCTGGAAAAAGTGTAGCTGTAACTGGGATTATCTCGACAACTTTGGATATTGCTAGTGAGGCAACATTCCCTATTGCAAAGGTCAGCCAATTTCAGGGTGTAAAAAAACTCATATTAAAAACTGAAGTAAATCCACAAGAGATCATTGGAATGATGAATAAATATCCAAAAGCTTTCTTTGCTTTAAGTTTTAAAATTGGAGATATTGATGTAAAGATAAAGGCCAAACCTCCTAAAGCTGCAAAAGCTAACAAAAAAGATAATGAAGGGCCAACTGCAGATTTTTGTGTTGTAAAGACTAACGAAGAGAACTTCTTAAATCTTCTATTTTGGGATATTGGGTTAGATTGGACAGAAATTAAAATTTCTCATAGCTTAAATATTGATAAAATAGTCTACCCAAAAGACATGACTAATATGAAACCTGCCGAAATCCGTGAAAAGTCTAAAAGACAGGGTGTATTAATCAGAAATATTAATATTGATAATGTTGAAAGTTCTAAAGAAGCAAATTTTATTGCTTAATTTAGTTATTTAAAAATATTTAGTAATCTAGTTGTTTTGATTTTGCGCAACTTGTGCAAATCAATGCTGTTTCCTTCAATGACATAAAATATCTGTTTCCTTCTTCTAATATATCATTAAACTTGTCCCAACCTTCTGATACAGTAAGTTTACCTGACTTTATTTCGTCTGCAACTTTTTTAGATTTTTCTAAAATGTCTGCCCTTTTCTTGAATAAATTATAATGGTAAATGTTTGGTTTAGCTACTTTAGAAATCTTTCTCTGACAGATGTGACAACTGGCCTGTGTCTTTAGTAATTCTTGTTCTCTTGATTCCCATTGCTTTTGAAAATCAACATCGTCAATTAAACTTTTAAAATTGCCAACCCCTTTAAGTCTTATAAGGGAAAGTTCTATGCTCTCATCGTTTTCACCTATATTTGTAACTATAACCTCTCCTATTTTTCTTCTATATCTCCAGATGAAATATTTGGTTTCTTTTTTGTGTGTTGTAAATGGGAGTCCAAATCTGAATGCCTTCTCCCCTAATACTATTTTACCAATTTTTGTTGGTGCTTTTTTCTTAGATTTTGTGGATGATGCCTGTTCTTTTTTCTTAGATTGTTTTTTTTTCTGGAGTTTTTCCCATCCTGGTTCTCCTGGTAAAATATCTGGGGTTTTTATTGCCATAAACTAACTAAGAAAAATTTCCTTTTAAATTTAAGGGTTGATATAGAAAACTACCTCTTTTTAATATATATTAAAATTAGTAAAATTTGTGGACAATAATCCATTGTTGTGTATTATTTAAAATATTTAAATTAATGTATATTTGACTATAAGCAAATATAAAAATGAGTTTTTATATTCTTGATAATGCAACAAAAGTTTATCTTTGTTACGGGAGGCGTGCTTTCTGGATTGGGTAAAGGAATTGCTGCTGCAAGTATTGGTCATATTCTGTCTCATAAATATAATGTTGTTCCTGTAAAGATGGATGGTTACCTAAATACAGATCCCGGAACTATGAATCCAAAAGAACATGGAGAAGTTTTTGTTCTAGATGATGGTACTGAAGTTGATATGGATTTTGGACATTATGAAAGATATTTTAATTGTACTTGTACAAAAGAACAATCAATTACTATGGGAAGAGTCTTCTCGGATATTCAGAAGAAAGAACGGAGAGGAGATTATTTAGGAAAAACTGTTCAGTTAATTCCACACGTTACTGATTTAATTAAAGAAAAGATTAAAATCGCTGCAGGAAATGCTGAGATTGTTATTGTTGAGGTTGGGGGTACTGTTGGAGATATTGAATCTGAATTATTCATCGAAACTATTAAACAGCTAGGTAGTGAACTTGGAGAAATGAATTGTATGTTTGTTCATCTAACATATGTGCCTATTCCTCCTCATGTTGGTGAGCCTAAAACAAAGCCTACTCAACAAAGTGTTAAGCTACTTTTAGAAAGAGGAATTAAACCCGATATTATTCTGGCTAGATGTACTGACAAGATAAGTGACCAAATAAAAGATAAAATTGCTCTCTTTTGTAATGTTAGAAGAGAAGATGTTATTTCGGCGCATGATGTAAAAAATATTTATGAAATTCCTGAAATTTATGTTAAACAAAATATGATTCACTTACTTAATACAAAGTTGGAACTAGAACTTTCTAAAGAAGTTGATTTAAGATGGATTGATTTAACAAAAAGCTTAGGTGTATTAGAAAAAGAAAATCCGATTAAAGTTGCTATTTGTGGAAAATATACAGGATTAGAAGATTCTTATGCTTCGATTATTGAGGCATTAACTCATTGTAAAGCAAAAACTAAAAAACAAATTGAAATTGAAATGATCGAAACTTCAAATTTAGAAAATGATGAGGATGTAAAAAGGATTTTAGAAGGAGTTGATGCGATAATTGTTCCTGGGGGATTTGGGAACAGAGGAACTGAAGGTAAAATTAAAGTGATTAAATATGCTCGAGAAAATAATATTCCTTTTTTAGGGATTTGTTTAGGATTACAATTAGCGGTTATCGAGTTTTTAAGAAATGTTTGTGAAGTAAGAGATGCAACTAGTGAAGAATTTGATTTAATTTCAGAACATCAGGTAATAAAATATTTACCTGGTCAAAATATAAAAATAGATATTGGAGGTACTCTCCGACTTGGATCTTATAATGCTAGAATAAAACTCGGGACCAAAATTTATGATGCGTATAATTCTGAAAATATAGATGAAAGGCATAGACATCGTTATGAAGTCAATCCAAAATATCATTCTATTCTAGAAAATAACGGTATGAGTTTAGCAGGAATGAGTGAGAACGGAATGTTGGTAGAGTTTATTTCTTTAGAACAACATCCTTATTTTATTGGAACTCAGGCACATCCTGAATTTAAGTCAAAATTGGAAAAACCTGCACCATTATTTTTAGGCTTAATCGAAAGTGCAATAAAAAGAAAAAGTACTTGATACTTGTTTGTTTTTTGGACAGCTGTTTATAATGTATCTAGTGGTGATTGGATTTTTTTTAGCTCTTGTCTTGAGATGTGTGTGTATATCTGTGTTGTAGATAAATCTGCGTGTCCTAATAACTCTTGAATTTTTCTTATATCTACATTATTTTCTAATAAATGTGTAGCGAATGAGTGTCTTAGAGTATGACAATGAATACTTTTATTTATATCTAATTTATCTGATGCTTTTTGTACTATTTTTTGTATGTTCCTTGTTGTCATTTTTCCTTTTGGTCCGGTAAATAAGTATTCTTGTTTCTGATCTTTTTGTTTTTTTACTTGATATTTTAAATCATCTGTTAGAAATTTGGGGATATTTACCATTCTATCTTTTTTTCCCTTTGCCTGCCTTATGTGTCCAACATTTTCTATGAAATCTAAGTCATTTATTTTTAATGTAACTATTTCTGAGACTCTTAATCCACAGGCATAAATAAGAGAAATAATTAGCTTAGACTTTTGGTTTGTTATTATATTTATTAATTGTTTTACCTCTTCTTTTGTTAATACGGTTGGGATTCTTTTTTCTTTTTTTGGACGCTTTATAATCTGTGTTGGATCTTTCTGAAAAACTGCAAGATGAGCATATCTTATCGCTGATAAAAACAATATAACCGAACTTGTAGCCCTATCTGAACAATTTTCTGCTAGATATAATTTTATATCATCTGGATTTATCTCTTTTGGAAATTTATCTACAAAATTTATTAATTCTTCATTAGCTCTAATGTAATTTCTAACTGTGTACTCCGAATTCTTTGATATCTTTAACTCTATTTCTACCTTTTTTAAAAACTCTTTTTTATTCATTACACACCTCTTAGATTGTACGAACCTTTTGTTTTTATATATTTATAATTACTTTATAATGTATTATGGTTATTCGTTAAAACGAATATCTTTAATTGTTATTATTTTGAAGTTCTTATTTCTTTTTATCTTTCTATTAATTGTATTTTTATCGTCGACAAATTTATTATTGTATACTTCTCACTTTTTACAAATCAACCATTATTTAGAATAATTTTCACTAAATATTGCCAATGCTCTCACTTTTTATACATTTTACGTATTTATTTATCATATCTAACTCTCACTTTTCTCTCTCTAAAATATGTTATAATTATTATTGTGCGAACCTTTCTGTTGGGAAATATCTGTTTTTTTGTTTTTGATATAAATTCTGTTTCATTCATTTTAATGAGCCCTTTCTTCTAAGTCAGTACTGGACTCTTTCTTTTATTGTGAGTATTACCTATACTTATTGTTTTAATTGGCTTAGGATGCCCCTGACTAAGAAATATGTATGTTTTTAGATAATAGCAGACCCCTTGTTTTTATGAAATTCTATCTTTATGTTCAATGGTAATATATATCCTAATTTTTGTAATTCTTGGAATATTTCGTACTTATGATTATAATTATTTGCCATACGGTGATGGTTAGGACATAGTCCAATTAGATTATCAGAGGAGTTATTCTTTTTATTGAAATCTAGGTGATGGATATCTACTACCTTATCAAACCCGCATATTACACATTTTTCTGTGATTTTTCTGTATGTTTTTAGATCAATGTTGTTTGATTTTCTTTGATTGTATGCCCTATTCTTATCAAGATGAAACACATAATTGTAGCAAGATGCACAAAGACCTTTTGCATGTATAGCTCTTTTTTTTTTACACCTTTTGCATATTTTTATCTTTGGTTGCCAATTTAACTTTTTATAACAGCTATAACAAAGGTTTTTTGCGTGATGTTCTTTTTGTTCTCCACAATTTGCACATATTTTTATCATATCAGATTATTATTCGTTCGCATATAAATATTTTTGTAAGAACGGCCCATTTCCGTTCGTTTATATACATTAGAACTTCACACAATGCATATTGTACGAACTTTCGAATATTTTAGGGGTTTTTCGGTTTTTGAGCCACTCAAAAGATAAAATTTGTTTGTAATATTTATTTTGTAGGTATCCATTCTTATTTCATATTTTTTAGATTTGTTTTGATCGTAACAAAATAACGAAAGTAATTATTTATTTTTTTGAATCAAAATCGCTTTAATTCGATGACTATCTCTACTTATTTTGATGTTTATTTTATTTATCTTTCATAATAATTTACCTAATTTTTCACTCTTTTTTATTGTATTACTAAAAATTGAAATTGACAAATTTGTATTTTTATTTATTTCTAAACAGGGAAATATGTACCTTTCTCTTTATTGATATTGATTCTTAGACAGATATTCATACACCTATTCTATTATAAAATAATTTATTCTTTAATTACACTGATATTTGTTGTAACAGATATAGTGTTTTACCGACTATTTTGATCCTACTTATTTCTTTTTTTTTTATTGCTTCTTGCAATTAGAACTAAGGTTAGGTATGTTATAATGGATATTAATATCACTAAAGTGAATACTGCACTACTAAGATTTGTTGTATATCCAAAATATTCGATTGTTGAGTTTGTTTGTAATATTGATCCTGAATTCAACGTACACATAGACCATTTATATATTGGGTTAGGAATATTTGGTGCTTTTCTACATGGGATAATTGGAAAAATAAAAGATAATATTAACGTGCTTGCTGCTATCATAAATGAATATGATAATCTTTTTTTTATTTGCATATTGTATAATATTTGTTTATCTATTTAAATTTTTACTTTAATGTTTGTAGTTGTTTTAGTTGTGTTTGGACAGGTGTATTAAACATGATACCGTTCAAACAATGTGCAAACAGGTGTTTATGTAAGTTATAAATGAAATTGTCTTTTTTTTTAGATTTTTTATTTGTCGACGTTATAATTATAGAAGAATGAAAAATATAAATATTTACTTGTTTATTTATTAACATATTATTACTAATTGGTGTCTAAAGGCTGTTTGCTGTTTGAACAGGTGGGAAGTTTTATAAACAGGTGTTTATTCTTAACCATAAGATGTTTGGTCAAAAAAGGAAAATCAATGAATTAAGAAAGGAAATTGTTGAGTCTTTTGATAACGTAAAAAAAGACTTTGCTAAAGTGGGTGAATGGATAACGGTTCTCGACGATAAGTCTGATAAAAATGATAAAAAAAATAGTTCTCTTGATAATGAATTAGCTAACCTAAAAAAGGACATTGAAACAATTAGAGCTAATTCTGCATTCTTTGGACAGGGTGTGTCCAAACAGGTGTCTAATTCCGTTCAAACAGATACAACGTTTAACTCTGTTCAAACAGATGTCCAAACAGGTGTTCAAACAGATGGATTATATAGATTAACTGTGATGGAAAGGGCAATTGTTTTTGCTTTGTTAAATAGTGAATTAAAACTGAGTTATGAGGACTTATCAAGCATGTTTGGTAAGAACAAAAGCACTGTGAGAGGGCAAATAAACACTATAAAACAAAAGATCCCAGGAATTATTGGTGAACTTATGGAGCCTTCTGGTAAAAAAAGAGTCTTTATTCCTGATAAAATGAAAGATTATATAACAAAAAGTATAAAAATTAAGATAAAAAGAGCTAAAAAGCACTAAAAGTATGAAAAGTGAGAGTTAGCTAAGCAAAAAATGATGAAAAAAGATACATTTTTTGTAGTAAAAGTGAGATATAACTAAAAATATATTAGTAAATGAAAAAGTGAGATATTATTATACACAAAAAGTTTGGGTTATATAATATTTTTTGTTTGATTAGTCTTTTTTAAATGTTAAAAATCTATTTTGTCGACGCTATTTTGTTACTTATGTAAATATTTTGTTGTATTAAATTCATTTAGTGTTAACTTTAATATAATTATCTATTTATTCGGTTTATCGAATAAGTTATTTTGAATTAGAGGTTTCTTAATCTTGTTATTGTTGATAAATTAGTGACTTCTAATAGGTTTGTTGATACATTTAGTATGATTTTCTTGTTATTTAGACGACGTTTCTCTATTGGGATCCCTTTTTTTATTAAACGGTTTATATAATCCCTTATTGACGATTCACTCAATTTTAACGTATTGGCAATCATTTTATATGTTATTTCTTCTATTCTTTGCTCGTTATATGTATATAAGGTTGAAAAAACCATCATTTCTTGGTTGGTAAGTTGTTTGAATGTCTTTCTTATGTCTTTTTTTATATCATCTAATGATTCTAATATTTGACTAGCTCTTTCAAATGATGTTGGTAAATTAAGATATTCTTTATTATTTATGGTTTTTGTATCCTTTTGATTATTTGGTATTGATATATTCCTGTGTTGGTTTGTTGGTGTGTTTGTTGGTGTGTTTGTTGGGACCCCACCATTTCCTATGGAGAGATTACGATTCTGGTATTTTAGGCCCCCTAAATCACCTTTTTCCTCTTCTAGTATCTGTTCTTGTGTTAGAATTGTTGGAGAAATTGATATGGACGATATATTTTGTGTTGGAATTGTTGGGTTTTTTTCTTGTATATTCGTCTGTTTGACTATTGATTGTTTGTTAAGAAGACTATCTATTTGCTCTCTTAGTGCTCCTATTTGTTGCATTATTGTGTCTGTTTGTATTTGTTCTGTAGATATGTTTTTTACTTCATTATTAATTGTGTTTATTTCATTTCTTAATATATTGATGTCATTTTTTATTTTGGTGAAGGCCTCTTTTATTAAATCCATAATAAATTAATATGTTTGTTGTTTATAATTATAATTATAAATCATTGTATATTATTTTGATTACTGCATTTGTTTATAGATATTGTAAGCTTTATTAGAAATTCTCCATCTTAATCTTCTTATATAACTTATTCCATTTGGATTTTTTGTTATTTTTAATATAAGACCTTTCTTCTCCATTCCTATCAACATTTCTTTTATAAATTCTTCATCTCTTGCTAATTCATTAGCTATTTCAGCTGTAAATAATTGTTTGGGAAACTGAGAATATAAATAAAATAAAATTTGTTCTGAAATCTTTTCTTTTTTTTTGATTGATATTTTTGGCATAATTTATTATATTTAATATCTTTTATAAATTTTTAGAATTTATTCTGTCTTTGGTTGTAATGATGGTAATTTGAAATGTATTGGTAATGACAATTCCTCTTCTATTTCTACAGCCTTTATTGATGCTTTCTGTATAATTAAATTCATTACTGCTATTTGTTCTGGTGTATTATGATCTTTTTCATTCCAACTTTTTAAAAGATCTTTTTGAATTTTACTATCCCCGCCTATAAACAATATTCCTTCTATTTCTATTTTTCCTAATTCTTTATAATCTATTGTATATATATATTCAATTCTTAAACTATCTTGCTTAGAAAGGTCTGGTTTATATTTTTCTATCTTTTTTATATTAATATTTTGATTCATATTCAATTTTCCACTAAAATCTGGATTTATTTGTGCAAAAATTTTAATATATTTTGATCCTAATAATTTCATTACCATGTTATCTTTTAATATTGAGGGTTTTTAAGTTTTATTATGTTTGTTTACATTAAGTCTTCTTCAGAAACTACAATAAAATCGCCTACTGCAATTACAGAATTATATGGAACTAAGGCTTCTTTTTCTTTTGTTTTTTCTAATGAAAGATTTGCTGTATATGTTGTTAAATCTTTTATTACTAAATGAATTAATTCACCCGTTCTTGATTCAAATGTAATATCTTTTACTAATCCTAATTTTTTTCCTTCTTTAGTTACTACCTGTTTTCCTAAAAATGATTTGAATGATCTTTTTTCCATATTTGATATAAATTAAAATATTTTATAAATGTTTGTGTATTTAATAATATATTCTAGTATGTATACTTTAATTTGATTATTTTATTCAAATAAATAATTTTTATTTGTTATGGGTGTGACCCTACTATTTCTGTTGGAGATTTATTATAAAATATTTAAACATTTAATTTATTAATTTTATTAATTTTATTTAAAAGTATTTATATAATATAATATAGTATAATGTAATAGTTATTAATGAATATATATTTTAGAATAATTATTTACCATTATTATTATTGTTGATAGTTTCTTTTGGAAAGGAAATGATGGGGTGAGGGATATAAAAATTTAGAGTAATCTTCGTCTTTAAAATATTTTAAGTAAAAAGAGTCTATAAAATAAGTTCCATTTGAAATAGGGGGTAATAATAATAATTTCCGATATATCATATTTAAATACTTTAATATGTTTTAAAATAGAAGATGGGAGTTGAATTAAATGATATATTTGAAAGTGCTGTAAATAATAGTTTATTTAAGAACAAAGGAGTACTTCAAGTTAGATATACTCCTGATAATATTCCACACAGAGATAAACAAATAAAATCCATAGCAGGAATATTGGCATCTATATTAAGAGGGGAAACACCGAGCAATTTGTTTGTTTATGGAAAAACAGGAACAGGTAAAACATTATCAGTTGAATATGTTTGTAATCAATTAACAGAAAAATCAAAAGAAATAGGAGTTGATGTAAGATTTGAATATCTTAATTGTAAATTAAGAAAGGTTGCGGATACAGAATATAGAATATTAGCAGCACTGATAAAGAAAATGGGTGGAGAAATTTCAGCAACAGGATTACCAACAGATAAAGTTTGGGCAAAGTTTCTTGAAATTATCGATAAAAAGAAACAATTAATAGTTTTTATTTTTGATGAGATAGATCAAGCTGTTAAAAAAATGAGTGATAATTTTTTATATACTATGACTAGGATTAATCAAGAGTTAGTTAATGCACAAATATCCTTGATAGGAATTAGTAATGATGTTACTTTTTTAGAAAATATAGATCCAAGAGTAAGAAGTAGTTTGGGTGAAGAAGAATTTATATTTTCTCCATATAATGCAATACAATTGAGAGACATATTAAATGAGAGGTGCGAATTAGCATTCAAAAAAAATGTTATTAGTGATGGAGTTATTGCAAAATGTGCCGCCTATGCTGCTAGGGAGCATGGAGATGCAAGAAGAGCATTAGATTTATTAAGAATAGCGGGAGAATTATCAGAAAGAGATTCAAAGGTTGTAGTAGAAGAAGAATATATTGACTTTGCAAATCAAAAAATAGAAAAGGATAAAATATTAGATATAGTTGAAACATATCCAAAACAACATAAATTGGTATTATATTCAATAGTTCAATTAACAAAACAACAAAAAGAGAAGAATATTGATAAGTTTTTTACAGGTGATGTTTATAATGTATATCAGGATTTATGCTTACAGACAAAAACAGATGGCCTAACACAAAGAAGAATTAGTGATATATTAGCAGATTTAGATATGATGGGAATTATTAATGCTAAGGTTATAAGTAAAGGAAGGCATGGGAGAACTAGGGATATTAAATTAAGTGTTCCTAATAATATATTTAAAAAAATAGAGATTAGTTTGATTGAAATGTTGGGTATTTAGTGTTTCTATTACGAGAATTTATATAAAGAAATATTGACTTTTTATTGCATTGAATATGGTAAATTTAGTATTAAAAGAGTGTATGAAGAAAGGGTTTTTATTAGACAAAGAAATGTTAGATATTTTTAATAAGATTGAATCAGATAAGATAAATGAAATAATAGACATTATTGGTAATTTAAAGTTAAAAGAACGGGTAATTACTAGAAAAATATTTTCTGATAACATCAAAAATATCAAAAAAATTATGAATGGAGGTCTTAATGATAGTGTTGATGCATTTTTTTTAGAACTAAATGAAAAGAAAAAGACAGAAAATATTAATAAAAAAGAAGAATTTAACACAATTCAAGTAATAAAGGAGAAAGAACATAAACCTAAAATATTTACAGTTAACGATTTTATTAATAGTTTTAGAAGAAAATATAATATAATAAAAGATTTTTTGTTAGAAAAAGAGTATAGTGATATAACAAGTATAAGAAAAATAAGTAAAAATAGTAGTTTTACAATAATAGGTTCTGTATTTAGTAAAAGGATAACAAAAAACAAAAATATAATTTTAGAGGTAGAAGATATGACAGGTAGTATAAATTTGCTAATAAATAAGAACAAAAATAAATTATATGAACAAGCTAGTCAAATTTTGATGGATAGTGTTTTAGTTTTTAGAGGAAGTTGTTCTAGCGAAATGTTTTTTTGTAATGATATAATTTTTCCTGAAGTAAAAAATAATAGAATAGTAAAAACAGAGAATGATTGCTGGGTTGCATTTATTAGTGATTTACATTGTGGTTCTGTTAATTTTATGGAGAAAAACTTCCTCAAATTTATAAAATGGATAAATGGAAAAGAGAAAAATATTTATTCAGAAATTTCTAAAAACATAAAATATTTATTTATTGGAGGAAATTTAGTTGATGGGATTGGACATTATGTAAATCAAGAAAAAGATCTTAAAATAAAAAACATAACCAAACAATATGAAAAAGTTCAAGAACTATTTAAATTGTTTAGAAAAGATCTTAATATACTGGTTACATCTGGAGATAGAGATGCAGTATGGAGAGGTGAACCACAGAGTAGAATAGAAAATAAATGGTTTAAGGAATTAGATGCTAGAAATAATATAACGTTTTTAGAAAATCCATCTTGGGTTAAAATAGAAAATAAAATTAATATATTATTATATCATGGTACAAATATTTATAATTTAACGAATGAAATGCCAAATATTCGAAATAAATCTGGATTTTCCTCTCCGAACAATATAATTAAAGAGTTGCTAAGAATAAAACAATTATCTCCAATGTATGGTAGTGTAGATATTATACCAGAGGAAAAAGATTTATCAATAATAGAACCGATACCTGATATTATATTTACTGGAAATTTACATAGATGTGAAATAGAAATGAAAGAAAATATCTTGTTAATCAATGGTTCTTGTTGGATGAATAATACAAATTATTTAGATAAGAAAGGGATTCTTTCGGATCCGTGTAAAGTACCATTGTTAAATTTAAGAACAAGAGAGATAAAAGTTTTAGATTTTAGTGATGATAGTAAGCAAGTGAAATGGATAAAGGATGATAATATTTGTTGTAAAATGAATGATTAATAGAGTTTATGTTCTATTTTAATTAGTTGTTTAAACAATAGGTATTTGTCTATAAGAATATATTTAAAGATTTTAGTGATTTTTAATATAGAGGAGTTTTGAGATATTAATGGAAGAAAAAATAAACAAAATGGGATATTGGGATGAATCTGAATATTTTAATTTGATGAACAAAAATATAAGAGAAATTTATGATATAGCAAATTCTGCTAAGAAAAATGGGTTTGATTTTATGCAACAAGTTGAAACACCTTTAGCTATGTCTATGGCTGAAAAATGTGTTAATTTAATTGCAATAGTATATCCTCAACTACCAGTTGCTGAGATATCTAAAAGAATATTAGAATTAGAAAAGAAATATGGTCAATTAAATACAACTGTTAGTTTTATTATTGCTAGAGAAATAGCGAAGAATAAATTTTGTAGTTTTGAAGATAAAATGATTGGAATTGATGCTGGTTTGCGAGTTGGTTTTTCGTATTTAACTTTAGGAGTTGTTGCTAGTCCACTAGAAGGTTATACTGGTATCAGTTTAGATAAAAACAGGGATAAATCTGAATACTTTAGAGTTAAATTTTCTGGTCCGATTAGGAGTGCTGGAACAACTGCTACTTGTGTTTTTTTGATGTTGGTTGACTATTTACGAGAATATTTTGGTTATGCTAAATATATTGCAACAGAAGATGAAATTAAGAGATATTATATTGAATGTGTTGATTATAATGATAAAGTATCTAATTTACAATATATGCCGACAGAAGAGGAACTGATTTTTTTATCGAAAAATTTACCAATTCAGATAGATGGAGATCCAACAGAGTTACAGGAGGTTAGTAATTTTAAGGATATAGAGAGAGTTCATACTCCTAGAATTAGAGGTGGTGTTTGTTTGGTTTTGGCTGAAGGTCTTGCTCAGAAAGCAGCAAAGGGATTACATCGATTAAATGATGTTAAAAAGAACGGTATAAAGAGTACTGGTTGGGATTTTCTTGTAGAATATTTGGTTATTCATTCCAAGAGAGAGAGTGGTTTAGGAGATGTTGGTGCAACATATATAAAAGATTTAGTTGCAGGAAGACCAGTTTATGGACATCCATCTAGAAGCGGAGGTTTTAGATTTCGTTATGGAAAAAGTAGAACAAATGGGTTTAGTGCGGTTAGTATAAGTCCCGCAACGATGGGAATTAGTGATGGATTTTTATCTCAAGGTACACAATTAAAATTGGAAAAACCGATTAAGGGAACAATAATTACCTCTTGTGATGTATTAGAAGGACCAATCGTTAAGTTAAAAGATGGTAGTGTAAAACAAATTCACGAATATGAGAAAGCTATGGAGTTAAGTAAAGATGTTTATGAAATAATTTATCTTGGCGATATGTTATGTTCATTAGGTGATGTTAGAGATAGAAATTCTGATTTGGTTAAATCAGGTTATGTAGAAGAATGGTGGGACTTAGAACTCAAAAAAAAATTAGAGGTGACAGGTGATATACTTGAATATGATAAATGGAAAATTGACATAGATTTGGCCGTTAATATAAGTATAAAATATTCTGTTCCATTATATCCAAAATATATTTTTTATTGGACAGAGATAAATAGAGAAAATCTTTTAGCCTTGTTTTCCTGGTTAGAAGAGGGAATGTGGCGAGGTGATAGCGATAAAAAGTTTGTGTTGCCATGGGGAAAAGAGATTAAGAATACATTTTCTGTTGCAAAAAGGGCATTAGAGTTAGTTGGTATTGATCATGATGTTGTTTTAGATAATGTTGTTTTAGAAAAGGAAAAGGCAAGAGCATTGTTTTATAATATAGGAATAGGGGATATAAGTGAGGATGGGTTAGTTAAGGAAAGAGTAGGCTTATTAAAATCTAAAATTAGTAATGGTGACGATGTTTTAAAATTAATTAATGAATTATCTGAATTTACAATTAAAGATAAGGCGGGTGACTTTATTGGTTCTAGAATGGGACGTCCTGAAAAAGCAAAATTACGAAAACAGGAAGGAAGTCCAAATGGGCTATTTCCTGTTTATGATAAAGGGGGAAGACAAAGAAATGTATTTGAGGCAAGTAAATCTATGTTTAAAGGAATGTTTCCTTTATACGAATGTAAATGTGGAAATTCTACAATATACTCTGTTTGTGATAAATGTGGGAAAAAAATAGAAAGGAATTTTTTTTGTGAGATATGTAATAAAACGTATAAAGAAAAATGTTTAGAGCATAGGGGAAATGGTTGCCAGTTTAGAGAAATAAAACTTAAAGAACATATTCTTACAACAATGGATAAATTAGGATATGATATAGACAATTTCCCTTCAATAGTCAAAGGAGTTAATAATGTTAGTTCTGGAAATGGTGAGGTAGAGTATATAGGAAAAGGAATATTGAGATCCAAGTATAATCTATTAGTTAATAAAGATGGAACAATTAGATATGATGGAATAGAAATTCCGTTGAGTCATTTTAAACCAAATGAAATTAATGTTAGTGTTGAAAAGTTAATAGAGTTAGGATATGATAAAGACATTTATGGAAAAGAGCTAAAGGATGCAAATCAAATTTTAGATTTGAGACCTCACGATATTGTTTTATCGGCATGTTCTGATAGTCATGATGAAAAAGGCGATGACGTTTTTTTTAATATTGCCAATTTTATTGATGAAGAGTTAGAGAAGATTTACAATAAAGAGAAACTATATAATTTAAAGACAAAAGAGGACTTAGTTGGACAATTGGTTGTTTGTATGGCTCCTCATAATTGTGCTGGAGTTGTTGGTAGAATAATAGGTTTTAGTAATATTCAAGGAATTATGGCTAGTCCATATATGCATGCTGCTATTCGTCGTGATTGTGATGGAGATGAAATGGCTGTTATGATGTTAATGGATGTTCTTTTAAATTTTAGTAAAAGTTATCTTTCTAATCACAGGGGGGCTAGCCAAGATGCACCCTTAGTTATTAATGGAAGAATTCAAGCAGGGGGTGTTGACGATCAAATATTAGAGTATGATGTTGCGTGGAACTATCCATTAGAATTATATGAGTTAGCAGAGGAAAGAATGCATTCTAGTAAAGTTGATAGTGATAATGTTAAAAAACGATTAAGAGAGGGAATTACTACATTTAGTGGTTTAGGATTTACTCATAATACCTTTGATTTTAACATTGGTGTGACTAATGGTTCCTACAAATCTTTGCCTACAATGAAGGAAAAGGTAGAGAAGCAAATGCAATTAGTGGAAAAAATTAGGGCTGTTGATAGCGATAATGTTGCAGAAATGATTATTGAAAAACACTTTTTGAAAGATATTGGAGGAAATTTAAAGAAGTTTTTTCGTCAGCAATTTAGATGTTCTTCTTGTAATCAAAAATATAGAAGACCCCCATTAGCAGGAATTTGTAGAAAGTGTGGTAGCAAACTTCTTTTAACAGTTTCTTATGGTTCAATAAAAAAATATTTAGGTTCTGCATTAGAACTTGCGGATAAATATGAAATTTCAGAATATACAAAAGATTGTTTATATTTAATGAAAGATTATATAGAAGAAATATTTGGGGTAGAAAAACAGTTATCTTTATTTGAAAAGAACGAATCTGTTAATCATGAGAGCAGAGATTCTGGAAATATATTGATTAAAGAAGACGTTAAAAGAGATGAAATTTTGGTTATTGAGAAACCTATAATTGTAGAAGAGAAACAAAAAGAAGAAAATGTTATTGTTAATAAAAATATAATACCAAAATCGATAGATAAAAAAAAACTCAATGACGGATTTGTTCATTTACATCTACATACTGAGTATAGTTTTCTGGATGGTGCAATAAAAGTTTCTGATTTGTTTGAGAGAGTTAAAGAATTAGGTATGAATTCTGTCGCAATTACCGAGCATGGGAATATGGAATCTATTATAAATAAGTATAAGGTAGCAAAAAAAGCTGGCGTTAAATTGATATTTGGTGTTGAGCCTTATATTGTCAAGGATTTAAATGTTAGAGATAAAGATGAAAAGCGAGCGCATCTTATTTTGCTTGCTAAAAATGAAATTGGATTGAAAAATTTAATAAAACTGAATTCTATTGCTTCCTGTAATGGATTTTATTATAGACCAAGAATAGATAAAAAGATATTGAAGGAATATTCTGAAGGGTTAATTTGTATGTCTGCCTGCCTTGCTAATGATATTGCTACCGCTATTGTTTGGGACAATATGGATTTGGCCAAAGAAAAATTAAAAGAGTATTTGGATATTTTTGGGAAAGAAGATTTTTATTTAGAAGTTCATAATCATAATATTCCTGAGGAAAAAAAGGTAAGAGATGTTTATTATAGGTGGGCTGATGAAATGGGGCTAAAATTAGTTGCGGCTTGTGATGCACATTATTTATTAAAGGAAGATAAGAAGGCTCACGAAACTATGCTATGTATTCAGACAAATGGTTCTTTGGAAGACCCTAAACATTTTCAATTTCCTGGTGATGGGTATTATATAATGAGCGAAGAAGAAATGAAGGAACGCTTTAGTGAAAGGTTAGATGCTGTTTCTAATAGTGTTGAGATTGCAGAGAAATGTAATGTTGATTGGAAATTTGGTGAGACAATTTGGCCAAAATATGATGCCCCAGGCAATATGGATCATGATGAATATTTAAACAAATTGTGTTCCAAAAAATTGGAAGAGGTTTATGGTGGAAATGTTTTGTATGATGAAGCGAAATCAAGACTAAAATATGAGTTGTCTGTTATAGAGAAAATGAATTTTTCTACTTATTTTTTAATTGTTCAAGATTTTGTTGCTTATGCTAAGACTCAATGTCAAGTTGGACCTGGTCGTGGTAGTGGAGCTGGTAGCATTGTTGCATATTTATTAGGAATTACCCAGTTAGAACCCTTGCATCTTGGTCTTTTGTTTGAACGGTTTTTAAATCCTGATAGAATTAGTTTGCCTGATTTTGATATAGATTTTGGTGATAAAGACGTTGTTGTAAATTATGTGAAAGAGAAATATGGGCATGATAAGATTGCTTTGATTGGAACTTATGGAACGATGAGTGCAAAATCAGTTTTGAAAGATGTTATGAGAGTGTTTAAGATTCCATTTAATATTGCGAACGAGGTAACTAATTATGTTACCGAAAAAACAATCCAGAAGAGTTTAGAATTAAAAAATGAATCTGGGAAATTAATTAATGATAAATTAATTAAATTTAGAGAAGAATATTTTGAAATATTTGATATTGCTTTAAGGCTAGAGGGAGGAGTTCGTCATAAAGGAATCCATGCCTGTGGTGTTGTATGGGGAAAGGAGGCTATAACTGAGTACGTTCCTGTTAGTGAGAAAGATGGTTTTATCGTTACTCAAACAGATGGTCATGAAATCGAGGACAGGGGACTGGTTAAGTTTGATTTTTTAGGATTAGAGACCTTAAATATTACGAAGAAGATTTTGGATTTTATTGGTAAGGATACTAAATGGTTAGAGGAAATCCCTTTAGATGATAAAGCCGTGTATGAAATGTTGGGTGATGGTGATAGCGTTGGTGTTTTTCAGTTAGAAAGTAGTGGTATGCAGAAGACATTGAAGTCTGTTGTTCCGACAAATTTTAATGATATTATTGCGATTGTTGCTTTATATCGCCCGGGTCCAATGCAATATTTACAAGTTTATGGTGATAGGAAACATGGTCGTGAGAAAGTAAGTTATCCTCATATTTGGGCGAAGGAAATCTTAGATCCCACTTATGGTATTATGGTTTATCAGGAACAAGTTATGCAATTGGCTCAAAAGTTAGCTGGCTTTACGATGTCTGAAGCCGATACTTTGCGTAAAGCAATAGGTAAAAAGATTTTAGATTTAATGAATAGTCTAGAAAAGAAGTTTAAGGACGGATGTTTAAATGTTGCAAAAATGGAACAAAAAGATATTGATAATTTGTGGGACGACATTGTGAAATTTGCATCATATTCTTTTAATAAGAGTCATGCTGCTGCTTATGCTTTGATCGCCTATAGAACTGCTTATCTAAAAAGATATTATCCTGTTGAATTTATGACGGCTACCATTTCCTCTAATACTAATGATCCTGAGAAGATGAGTTTCTATTTGGAGGAGGCAAGAAAAATGAAAATTAACATATTAGGTCCCGAGATAAATTCTTCTTTGGAGGATTTTAACGTAGAAAGTATCGCTGGTAGGAAATTTATTAGATTTGGTTTATCTGGTATCAAAAATGTTGGACATGGTGCTACAGATTCTATTATAGGAAAAAGGCCATATGATTCGTTTCAGAATTTTGTTAATAGTGTTGATTTATCTAAGGTTAATAAGAGAGTAATGAAAAATTTAATAGGCGTTGGGTGCTTTGACAATTTTGGTATCGGGCGTGGCGAACTACTTGCAACCTATGATAAGGTGAAAAAAAATGGATCGAGCGTTGGGAAGCAGACAACCTTGTTTGGTGGTACTTCCGCTGGTGAATTGGTTGTTGAATCTGAGTTGAGTTTGAGGAATAAAATTGAACTTGAAAAAGAGCTAATGGGAGTTTGTATTTCATGTCACCCTGTTGATTTGTATGTTGAATCCAAATCTGATATCTTAAATTCTTATAGTGATTTAAAAGGTGGTGAGGAAATTAGTTTGTTTGGAATCATTAAGAGCTTTAGAAAAATTAGAACGAAAAAGGGAGAAGATATGGCATTTATGACGATTGGAAATAGAAGTAGTTATTGCGATTGTGTTGTTTTTCCTAAAGTATTTGAAGACTTTAAAGTGTTTTTGGAATTAAATGATGGTGATGGTGTTATTGTTAGCGGTAGGTATAATGAGAGTAAGGAGAGAGGCAATAGTTTGTTTGTAAATGAGATAGAAAAGGCGAGAGATAAGTAAGAGTGTTGTTAGTAAGATAAAGAAAATTGAGATTTGTTAATTTTTTCTACCCAAAGCCTTATAAATTTAAAATTTGATTTTATTATATGGAAAAATGTATTAGTTGTGATAAGAATGCTGTTGATGGTGTTAAGTTTCCTTGTCCTAAGTGTTCTTCTGAAATTCTGAGATGTAAAAAATGTCGAGGTCTTTCAATTAAATATACATGTCCTAAGTGTGGATATGTTGGTCCTTAGTTGGATTTAGGTTTTATAAAATGGGAATGAGTGCTGTACAATATAAAATTATGCCAGAGGGTGTTGATAGTGATTTTGATGCTATTAAGACTGCTGTTGAAGCAAAGATTGTTGAACTTGGTGGTATGATGTCTAGTGTTGAGGAACAACCAATTGCTTTTGGCCTAAAAGCTTTAATTTTTTCTTTTGCTTATCCAGAAGAGAATGAAATTGATGTTGTTGGTAATGCATTATCTTTAATTGCTGAGATTTCTTCCGCCGAGATGATTGATTATAGAAGAGCACTTGGTTAAGCTTTCTTTTTGAGAAAAGAAACCTTGGAAAGAAAAACCATTTACCGGGCTACGCTTTTTGTTTTGTAGGAAAGGGAATATTGGGAAGGAGAACTATCTGTCAAGCTATACTTTTTATTTTGTAAGGAAACAGTTCTAAAGATTTATTAAATCTAAGTTGTTAGTTTTTTTATGGTGTTTAGTGATGAACAAATTGTGCAGATTAAAGAATCTATTTTTAAGCAGTTGGATAGCTTGCCTGATGAACAGAAGGTTGGTATTAGAGAGAAGATTGAGTCTATGGAAGCTGAGGAGCTAGAAGAGTTTGTTAAGCAAAATCAAGGTAATGGTGGTTGTATTTTTTGTTCTATTGTTGAAGGGAAAAGTCCTTGTTTTAGGTTGGGTGAGAATGATGGAGCTATCGCTTTTTTAGAGTTAAATCCTGTTTCTAAGGGGCACGCTTTGGTTATTAGTAAAAAGCATGAGGGTGAGGTTGATGATGCTATGAGAGAACTTGCGAAGAGTGTTGGTGGTAAATTGATTAAATTATATTCACCAGAAGATGTTGATATTAATGAAGGGAAAGTTCTGGGTCATACTGTTTTAGAGGTTATTCCTAATTATGGCGAAGAATTAGTTAAGAAAAAAGCTGATATTGAAGAATTAAAGATTTTAGAAAAGGAAATTAATGAATCTGAAATTTTAGAAGAACTTCCTAAAGATGCTAATAAAGATATTCAAGAGGAAACCGAAATCATTGAACCAGAAGATTTAGAGGAAGATTGTGACGAGGAAGAATCCCCTTCATTGCCTCACTTGAATGACAGAATCCCATAATTTTTTTAAAATCTTTAGATAAATAATGTAAAAATTGTTGTGATTAATTTATCTGATAGAAAAAAGTATAATATCATGGCAATTGTAAATGCTGGTGCAAATGGAAGTCCTTGTTTAATTGTTACCTTCTTTCTATTTTTTAACAAATCTAAATCTTCCTGTCTTAATCCACTAAAGACAGATTTGATAATTTTTCCTTTTATTTTTACGTCATGATCTAACCAATCTCCGAGTGTTAATTTGTTTCCCGAAATTATCTTTGTTAGAGCCGTTTTTTCTAATGATTTAGTAAATATGAAGAGTAATGGATATAGTGCCAACATTATTCCCAGTGATATAAATAACGAATTATAGAAACTTAAAATAATAAAGGGGATACTGATTAAAATGAGATATTTTTGTTTGGTATTCTTGAATAACTTTTTCATTTCATGATTGGTTGTTTTAATATTTCCAAGATAAAGTCCTCCAGAGTATATTAGTCCATAGACACTTCCAGAAAATAGTAGAAAAACGATAAATGATAATATATTGAGAGTGCTTACCAGTATTGTTGGCCCGATGAAGAGTGCGCTTATTGCGAAAAACAAACTAGAATCTCCACCTGCGAAAAATTTGGCATAATATAATAGATTACTGAAGATAAATAGTACTGCGAACACAAATATTCCCTGTAATATAATTTGTGGATTTGAAGTTAATATGGTTTTGAATGCCAGAAAGATTATACTACCAGTTATTAATGTATAATTCAACCATCTATCAATCTCTCTTCGTTTTATGTCTTGAAGAGAGGCTATAATTGTTCCAGAGAATAAGAACCAAAACAGAAAGTTAGTAATCATAATTTTTTCTGTTTCTTTTTATTTTTTTTACTCGAGAGAGTATTTGACGATTTTGTATCATCGACCTCTTGAGACCGAAATTGCCCACCTCGTTTATAGACTCGATACTGCCTTTTTCTTTTTAGATCTTTTTTGGTTTTTCGTTTATCATCCGAACTGTAATCCATATTAATCTTAATACCTTTTTGTTTTTAATTGTTTAGTTAATCTAGAAAGTTATCAATTTTATTTTAAAGGGATGGTGTATTTTTTACTGTGAGTATATATGAGTTTTATGTTATAAGTGATTTCTCTTTCATCTTCTGGTTTTAATAAAATCTGTTTTTGATTAGGTTCTCTATTCACCATTAATTGTGTTCCATCAGCATTATTAGAGAAGGTATATATTCGTTCACATAAACCGACCCATTCGTTTAGAGTTTCAAACTTAGATTCAATTTGTTTTCTATTATTGTCAATTCTGTTTGATATGATAAATCTCGAATATGGGTGAATAGAAATACAGAACTGTAATTTTAAGTTATCTAGACTATCTAAATCGGTATATGTGCTTTTTATGGTTTCATTTAAGATAATTCTTTCGTTGTGTTCAAATATATTTTTTTCGTCTTCGATTTTTAGAACTTTATCCGGAGAGATTATAGCTGCATTTACTGTGTTTTGATTCGAAACAAATGCTAAGATACTCATTAGAACTAAGGTAAGAACTAATGGTACGAAATAAAGTGCGAATAAATCGCCTCGTTTGTTTTTTTTAGCAATCATAACCAACATCCTCTATTAATTCTGAATTTTGTAAGATTTTTATTTGTTCTGTGTATGGTTTTTGTTCTGTATTGATTTTATTTAAACTTCGAAGTAAATTCTCAGTTTTCACATAATCGTTTGAGTTTTCAATAATTAATCTTACTTCGTTATTAGTATCCTTGCTTAATATATAATTTCCACTTTTTTCAATGTTGCTCCAACTAAAAGGTGTCCAGTCGGTATCATATTGTTTTACATATAGTAATTTATTATTAATTGTAAAAAATATCTTTCCACCTGCAAGATTAAATTTATATATAGAAACCTCTTCACATTTTATTTTCTCATCATGTTTTTCGTATAGGCGTTTTTGATAAAGTTTAAATTGGTCATTATATGTATCTATGTTTGTTAATTTATGCATATTTACGTCGGTGTCGTATCTTGATTTTATTGCTGAGCTTGAGATAATAAAGCCAGCGAGTACAAAAACGATAATAATTGTCATTACAAAATTCGCAAAAAGTGTTCCTATTTGTGCTTTTTTATCTTTTTGTTTCTTCATTTATGTAGGTTTGTATATTTATTTCTGCAGAATTGGCACTATTTTTGATTGTTACATTATATGTTGTAGATGAATAACCTGGTTCGTAGTATTCGAAATTATTTGCTTTTTGACTTGCTTGTATTGTGTCTAATATCCAAACACTTCCTGAGTCTCCTTGTTGGTAAGTTTCAGTTCCAGTGTTATTAGTAATCCGTATTTGTACAAAAAACCGTTCTATTTCTATTTCTGAATATCCACAAAAATCTAGTATCGTATTCTCATTATTTTTAAGATTAATCATGTCGATTACATTATCTTGTACGAAGCATTCAAAGATTTTTTTATTCAGGATACCAGCTTCTACTGTTCTTACATCTATATAATTTCTATATATTGTCCCTGAAATTCCGAGTATGATAAATGCTACCATTAAAACGAGAAAAATCCGGTACATCATTTGCATTCCTTCCGAGACAGCAGTTTCCGCCTTTTTATTTTTCATTTTGTTATAGAAATTCTATATTCCCATTCATCTTGATTTATTTGAATACTATATGGAGAGAAAATGGGGTAACCTTTTGCAGAGGGAAGGCTATTGACTGTTGCATAAATATAATCATCTTTGATTTCCAGTTTATTTATATAACTCCCCTCTTTGATTTTATTTATTGTAAACTCCATTCCTGGTATTGCCGAGTCTATGAACAAAGCAATTTGTTTTTCTATTATTTGTTGTCTTACGAATCTATTGTCTATACGTTGCGCGTTGGATATGAAAAAGATTGTAGCTATAAATCCAATTATAAGGATATGTATTAATGCGGTTTGTATAGTATCTCCTCTCTTGTTTTTTTTCATTTTATGCAACCTTATTTACTCCAATTATTATAGCGATTGTTGATGATATAAGTATTGCAAGAATTAATATCCATTTGAGGATTTCGGTGGTATCTGCTTTTTTAGTTTTCATTATATGAATCCGATAACTAATGTATCAGAGTATCCATCTTTTAATTCATTTAGTCCATCTTCAAAGTTAAGATCCTCTAAAATATTACTTTCTTGTGAACTAAGCCACTTAGAATCTTCAAATATAAAAAATTCATCGGAATTTACACTATATTGTAAAGAGTAAAACGATGACTGTTCTTGTAAGGAATTCAATGTATAATCTTTTTTATCAGAAATTGATGATAGTAGAATTCTATTTAAATAAATAGAGTTTATATTTATATTTCCATTTAATAAGTTCATTTTTCCAACCTTATTACCCTTAAATTCCAAGCTAAGTTGAGTTGAATCGCTAAGGTTTTTTTTACCGACTAAATTTATTTCGGTTTTTTCGTTAGATTTTATTATTCCTAGTGTTGCTATTCTTACGAGTTTCAAAAATGTAGGAGGATCTGTGTTATATATAAAATTAAATGAATCGGTTTGATATTCTGCACTTATGTTAGAGATAACGTCTAATTCTCCATTGACACTACCATGTTTATAACAAGATTTTATCCAAGATTTTGCAATAATATTATTAAGTAAGTGAATTTTTCGCGAGTCTGCCTCTTTATCACATGCGTCTTTCCTTAGACTACTACTAGAATATCTATTATCTATTAATATTCCTTCATTGGCAACATCTATTGTGTATTCTTTATTTTCATAACTAAAATCAATTGTTGTTCCTTGTTCTAATGGTAAACCTTCATTTTGATTAAAAGAACTAATTGGCCGTTTTAGGTTCTCGCAGTATTTTGCTGGGCAAACTATTCGATTTATTGCAGTTTTTGAGACTGGACAGATGCATAATGTATTTTTTGGAGATTTTTTTAAGAAGAATTGATATTCGTCAAAGCTTTTTAATGTTTTATATGAGTTGTCTCCAAAGTAAATTAGGAAATACCTATTTGGAGACATATCCTGTGTTGTTATAAATTGGTCAGTTCCCGTGTCTTTTGCATATTTTAGTGTTTTTACTAATGTGTTGTGGTATGCTGATGCGACGGCGTCATCTTCGTTAAAGAAGGGTTGGGTTAATTGAATTAAAAACCATATTAGAACAATTAGTATTGCTCCAGAAATAATTATACTTACTACACTACCAACTAAAATATCTCCCCTTTTTTCTATCTTTAACATATTTTATTTAATTGATTGGAATTAATAAATCTGTTTGTCTGAAATTAGATGTTTAATTTCATTATAAAAAAGGAAAGAGAAAATAATAGAATAAAATTTTCCTATTTAATTAAGATTGTAATCAATTTACGAAATTAATTTTGCTATCTTATTCTGATATTGAAATTATTATCCCCTTTTTTCAGTTTTCATTTTATATAATAAATGTAATTATTATGTATGAAGAAATGGGCGAAGTTTTTATTGGGACTGGCTTTATTGAGTTCGGCATCTTTGACAAAAATGGATGCGACAGAGTTTCTTGAAATGAAGAATGGAGAGGTAAGAGAGTTATGGTATAATATAGGGATTAATTATGATTATAATTCTAATTTTTTATCTAGGCAAGGTGATGATGAAAGAATTGTTAGTGAGCGGTGTAATATTAGCGATTATGATTACGAAGAATTCGTTGAGAAAATAGCTTTTGGAGAATTAGAACAGAAGATACGAGGAGAGTCTCTGGACTTTTTTATTAATGCATCTTTGGAGGATAATAATTTAGTTTTTCTTTATGGGAATAATGGTATTGGAGGTTTAGATGAGAAAGAGAAAAAAGAAATAGGATTTTCAAATGTTTATTATAATGAGACTCGTGGTTCTACAAACCTGTATTTGCTTTTACCAGATGATGTTACGATTGTTGAAAATAATCAAATATTATTAGAGAGAAATTTGGAAGATGGCAGAATCTATGCGTATGAAGGTGTTCCTGCAAAAGAGACGAATATGTATACAAGGGTACAAAAGCTTAATGAGATATTTGATGTTGCGCTAGGTGGCGATGGAATTGATGATGTCATTGATGGGATTAAAAATAAAGAATTCAATATAATTCTTGATGGGTTGAAAGGAATAGTAAGTGATCCACTTTGTTCTACATTAAGATGGTTGGAATCAAAAGTAGAAGAGAAATATGATTATGTGGATACCGAAGATGAATATTTATCTTTGCTAAAAAAGATTCCTGGGAAGTGGGGAGCTGTTGTTAATAGTACAATATTCTTGGCTTCAGGACTAGAAGAAATTGCAGAGAGGAATAGGAGAAAAGGTATTAATTCTATTGTAGATGGTGATTATAATGTTTATTCTGTCCCTCTTTATATCCAAGATGATGTAGATATATATAGGAGTAAATGGATTGGGCGAGGGATTAGCCTTGATTTAGAATTTGATGATTACAAAGATGGTGACGGATACCTTATAGTTTCTAATATTGGTTTTTGTCAAGATAATGGTAGTGGAAAACGTGCAGATATCGGTGATATTGTTTTCGCTTTAGATTTTAATAAAGAGTAATATCTAACCACCAAATTTAATGAATCCTCTTATTGACCCAAGTATGTCTCCACCCTTACCCTTTAGTAATATTACTCCTGCTATAGATGCCCCTAAGACTATTATCGCGAGTATTGCTTTTATTAGTAGATCTATATCGACATCCCCCTTTTTGTTGATTTTTTGTAATATTTTTTTCATTTTGTATATCTCATTCTTTGTAATTGCATATATTAATACACGGCTCTATTTCAAATCCGTCGAACGGTTGATTAGAAAAACTTTCACAGGTTCCCTTTTCGATTTTATTTTCGTTCAATTTTAATTTAATTTCTTTTTCACAATATGTTTCTTTATCGTTATCTATACATGCAAGTTTGCATTCGTTTTGTACAGATTCGACGTTAGAATAACAATTACCGAATATACAAACTTTATTGTTGAACATATCCCAATTAGTAATAAAACCAAATATTCCAAAAGCTAGAACCAATACCCCCATGACTAAAGCAACTAATACCTCTATTTGCATTTGTCCCTTTTTTTTCATATATCTAAAGAACCTTGTATGTTAATAAGTTTTTTTGTTGACATTTATTTTTAGTAAAAAGAAAGAATAATAAAAACATTTATAAATAAAAGATACTAGGTTAATTTATATGGTGAACAAAAAGGGTGATATGACGATAGGTATGATTGTCGCGATTGTTTTAGCAGTTACAGTATTAGTATTTTTAGTCTTTGGATTTTCTACAGGTTGGGGAAATTTTATGAATAAGGTTACTAGCCTTGGTGGTGGGAAGATGAATGTTGATGAAGTTATTGGTTCTTGTAATTTGGCCTGTGAGCAAAACAATAAATATGCTTTCTGTTCTCAGAATAGAAATGTCCTTGCTGATGACGGATATAAAGGAGAGTATTCATGTTATGAATTAGCATTAAACACCTCTTACAATTTTACATCAAGTGGCAAAGTGAATAAAACTATTGCTATTTTAGAGTTAGGATTTAATAATTGTCCATCATTATTGTGTTAATATTGGTTATTTTTCATTTTTTTCATTATAATTTTTTATGGTAGGTCTTTAATTTTTTTCATTACACATATGAGAGAGTATTTGAAATTAAAATCTCATTCTAAAATTTTTCGCTCCAGTATTATGTGGGTTCAAATATTTATGAGAGAAGTAGTATTAAAAACATTTATAAATAAAAGGTACTAAGTTAATTTATGGTGAACAAGAAGGGTGATATGACAATAGGTATGATTGTTGCGATTGTCTTGGCAGTTACAGTATTAGTATTTTTAGTTTTCGGATTTTCTACAGGCTGGGGAAATTTTATGAATAAGGTTACTAGTCTTGGTGGTGGGAAAATGAATGTCGACGAAGTTATTGGTTCTTGTAATTTAGCTTGTGAGCAAAATAATAAATATGCTTTTTGTACTCAGAATAGAAGTGTTCTTGCTGATGACGGATATGAAGGAACTTATTCATGTAATGACTTAACTAACGAGTCTTTGAATTTTATGGATAGTCGTAAAAATGAAATGAATATTTCGGATTTAGAGTTAGGATTTAATAAGTGTCCATCATTATTGTGTTAATATTGGTTATTTTTCATTTTTTCATTAGAATTTTTCATGGTAGAACTTTAACTTTGTTATTATAGAAATAACTTTTTTCGAAGACTTCAAATATTATTCACTTCGTTTATGAGGAAAGGAGGATTTGAACCCCCGTAGGCAAAAGCCACTAGAGCCTAAATCTAGCCCGTTTGACCGCTCCGGCATTTCCTCATTATAATATAGTTTGAAATACTATATTAAAAGGTTTTGTTTGTATAAAAATAAGGTATTTTTGTCTGGAAATATTTTTCGGAGCTTCAAGCTGTTTCATAATATTTATATATAAGAGTTTTCTTTAACTTGTATGTGTTTACGAAAGGTTGGTGATAAGGGGAAGTTAGGGCAGGTTACATTGTTTGTTATTCTTAGTATTATTATAGTTGCTGGGGTTGCAACGTTTTTTGTTTTTAGAGGGCAGATAAAACCAACAACAATTCCTGAGAGTTTTGAACCTATATATAATGCTTATTTAAGTTGTTTAGAATCAATTTCTGAGGATGGAATTAAAACGTTAGGTGAAAAAGGTGGTTATATTGAATCTCCAGAATTCGTTCCCGGTAATAGTTACATGCCGTTTTCGTCTGAGCTAGATTTTTTTGGACAGGGGTTGCCATATTGGATGTATGTTTCTAATAATAATGTTTTAACTGAACAGGTCCCAACAATAACAGATATGGAGAGACAATTAGAAAATTATATATCAGAGAGATTGATGTATTGTAATTTTGAAATATTAGAGCGTCAGGGATATGACGTGTTTGTTAGTGAGGGTGAATCCTTTGTAAGTATTAATGAAGATAGTGTTGATATTGAGGTAATTAATCCAGTTAATATGTATTATGAAAGTAATTCCATAAATATGGGACGACATACATTCAGTGTAGAAACCAAGTTAGGTAAGTATTACGATATGGCTAAGAAGATTTATGATTATGAAAAGTCTGGTATGTTTTTGGAACAATATACTTTAGATGTTCTTTGGAATTATGCTCCTGTTGATGGCATTGAATATAAATGTGAAAACATTGTGTATGATGATAGTGAGATAAGGAAAGGTATTTATGAAGGTTTAGATGCTAATATGAATTCTATTAAATTAAAAGGTGATTATTATGATTTAAATGAAGAGAACAGTGATTATTTTGTTGTTGATGCTGGTTTTGATAGTGATGATAACATTAATGTTATGTATGATACCGATTGGACAACAAGAATAGAATTTTATGGGGATAGAATTGCTGATCCTATAGGTATGATACCAGGAATTAATATGTTCGGATTTTGTTATGTTCCATATCATTTTGTTTATGATATAAATTTTCCCGTTTTAATTCAAGTTTGGAATGACGATTTTGTTTTTCAATTTCCTGTTAGTGTTATTATAGATAACAACAATCCTCGAGAGGCACTTTCTTCTTCAGAAGATAATATAAATGTTGAGGCTAGTAAGGTATGTAAAAGAAGTATTTCGGAGATATCAGTTTATACTTTTGATAGCGATTATAATTCTGTTGAGGCTAGTTTAGATTTTAGATGCTTAGATGCGAGATGTGATATTGGCGGAACAGAGGTTGATGGTACAGGATATGCAACATTTGAGGGAAAGGTCCCCGAATGTGTAAATGGAATTATAGTTGCAAGTGCATCTGGATATGTGGATTCTAATTTTATAATTTCAACAAATGAAGAAGATTTGGCAGACATTATGTTATATAAGAAATATTCTCTTAAGTTAAATTTAGAAGATATTCCAAGAGATGCTAAGACTATAATTAATTTTGAAAGTGAAGATTATAGTACGAGTGTTATGTATCCTGCAACGACAGATGTAGAATTGGCTGATGGTGAGTATGATATATCTGTTAATGTTTTTACAGATTCTAGTGTAACATTTCCAGAAGTATCTGAGAGAACATGTGTTGATGTTCCTATGGGAGGAGTTGGTAGTTTGTTAGGTTTAACAGAAGAAAAATGTTATGATGTAAATATACCAGAAATGGAAATTCAACAGGTGATGATTGGTGGTGGTTACATTAGTGATCAATATTTTACAGATGAATTACTTAAAGATGCGACAGAATTAAATATAGAAGTGCCTATTTTTGATATACCTGCAAATATTCAGGAAATGCAAACAAATTATGAACTTGTTGATACTTCTAAAGTAATGGTGGGTGTAAACTAAAATGATAAAGAAAGAAAATAATAACTATAAAAGATTTTCAAGTTTGGTTTTGTTGATTCTATTAGTGACGGGCATTTGGGCTCCGTTTGTTGTTTCTGAAGATGTGAATACAGAAATTATTGATACGTCTGTTGTTTCTGAGGATGCAGATACAAAAGTTGTCGATATGTTTAAGGAACCAATAGAACAAGTTTTTAAGAATCCTACAAATTCATGGCAAGCATCAGAACCATCGTTAGATACAGAATTTAATGGGAGTATTGAGGACTTTAAAGAGAATGGTAAGTGTGGGTCTACTACAGAAGATTTTAAAATTATGGTTACAAAATGTTCTCCGCAGGTAGTTAGGAGTGATTTATTGGCTGAACAGAGTGTTCCTGTTTATTGTCAGTTGGAAGCTGTTAAATTAAATCCGTTCATTAAAGGATCTGTTATTAATTCAATTTCGTTTAAGGGAGAATATCCAGAGGGGGTTCAAAGTATAAGTTATCATCCTGCTAAGGCTGGTGTCCAATCTTACAAATCTATTGTTGGAGATGACTTATTAGAGAACATTGGTTATGTTGTTATTGTTTTGAATCAACAACCAAATGAAACAGATGTTAATGAATATATTACAGGTATCTTGACTGCGAGTATAAAATATTCTTCTGCTATTGAATATGACATGACAGAAGGGGATTATTATTTGAAGTTAGAGGGACAGGATGAAAATGATTTCTTTGGCGGTCAGGGAAGTTTAAGTGTTACTAATTATGGAGATGGGGCATTGGGTTTGAAAGTTGGGTTTTTATTAGGTGAAGAGATGAGTTTAACATTATCTCCTGGAAGTTTAAGCGACACAATTTATTTACCTGGTTATTATTGTGAAGCTGGATTTAAGGTTAGTTTTGAGAGTTATGTTGAAGGTAGGAATAAGGTGTCTTTAATTGTAGATGGTAACAGATATTGGTTAAGAGAGGATGATACTTTCTTGAATGGTAAATGTAGAGTTAGCAAAATCGTTAAAGATTCTGGTTTTTATAGTTATGGAACAGTCGGTATTTCTTGTTATGGTAATGGCAATAGCTTTAATTTGGGCTTAAAAGAACTTGAGAATTCTATAAGAGATAGCGAGACAGATAATTCAGATTTTGAGACAGATTTTAAAGATAGTGTTAAAGATGTTAAGAAGTTAGTTAATAATTATCCTAATGAAGCGAGTGATAATGGTAAATATGCAGAGAAAGCATTATTTGATCAGATTGTTTTGGCTAGAAATGTTGGGAAAACAAAAACTCAAAAGGAATTGATTGATCTGCTTATTGAAACGTATCCAGCTTCTAGATATATTAATGAAGTTAAAGAAATGTTTGAGCAGATAACAAATATGGATGTTAGTGAAGCTTCTAAAAATATTGAGTTAACAGGTAATGGAGAAAATCATTTTATTGTTTTAGATGATTTTGATTTTATGAGTTCAAAGTCCAGTGTTGACCTTTCGATTGATGATGTTGATTATCCTGTTTATGAAGGGAAGAGGGTGGGGAATTATGATATATTAGTAGATGATGTTTCTATTGACAAAGTAAGTCTTAAAATAAATGGTACATTAGAGGTTTTAGAGGAGGGCGAATCAATAACATTCCAATATAATGGTGAATATTATAATTTGAGAGTTGTTAATATTAACACTTTTGATGTAGCGCACATAAAAGTTATTCCAGATATAAAGGAAGATTATGCATCTGCTAATTTCAGTTTTGGTATCACTGTAAACAAAAGAGATTCTTTAGTTCAATTGACACCAGAAAAAGCTCAAGAGAGAGCTGACGATTTAAATAAAACCATAGAATCCTTTGAAGATGTTTTAGGAGTAATAAAAACAGGAGTTCAGGTTTTCAAAGGCGCATGTGTTGCAATAAAAATAAGTATGGCTATTAAGGTCTATTTTGAGAGTATTTCTCCTACTGGCGTTGCGAGGAAATCTGTGATGGGAACAATGAATGAAGAATATAATAGTGCGGTGGATAAGGGTGACTATTCTGGCACCAAAGAAGATTTCTTTTTGAGTAAAAATGCTGATATAGAGAAAGCTGTTTTGGATTATAGTCAGTCGATAAAATCGGTCAAAAAGGATTTTTCTAAAATTCAAAAAGACTTGAAGACGACAGATGGTGATTATAATGAACAATTTTTAACTTCATTAAAGAAAGAAGCTTCCTCTTCTAGGGATTTTGTAGAAGTTGGTGATGAAATTGTTAAGATTGATAGTTTAAAGACAACTCAACAATTAGAGAGTGTTATGTTATTAAACGAGTTGAATGGTAGAAAACATGATAAATGTGAGAGCTTTGCATGTAAGGCAGCTTATGGAAAAGTTGAAACTCAATTAAAAGATATTGTTTCAAAACAACAACAGGAATCGCAAGACCTTCAACAATCTTTAAAATATGACGGTAGTGGAATAGTTACGGGACTTGCAGTAGGGAAAGATACTGATCCCTCAGATAAACAGACTTCTTGCGAGAACAATCCAATGAGTGAGGGAGTAACAGTTCGTTATTATGATAATGGTGCAGATGAGAGATTGGCAGCTATAGTTCCGTTTGACGAGAAGAATGGATGGTATGCTTATATTTCTAGTTCTACGGGGGCTACTTTTGATGAACAAGTTCAAGGGTATAATGAAAATGGGTTACCAAAATTCTTTAGTATTTGTAATGTTGGTGATAATGGTATGATTGATTATAATGTTGGAGAAGATATTTGTCAATCGTTTAGTATTAATCAAAATAGTTATGATACATTTTTACCTTGTCCAGAATTAAGTGGTAATGAAGTTAAGAAATTATTCGATAAGGCGTATAATGCAATAGAAATTGCTAATAATAATCAAGGAGAAAGTACGGTTAATGTTTTGGGTCAGATATTCACAGTTGGTCAAACAATGACCTCTAGATTAGATTATCAATGTACGGATTTCTTAAGTCCTGCAGATTGTAAGATGATGATGGGCGTTTGTGATCCTGTTGAGTGTCCTCCTAGTAGATGTAATCTCGGAGGTAGTCTTCAGGTTGATGATGTTGCTAAAACAGGAGTGATTGGTAGTATTGTTTTGTGTTCAGGAAACGGATTTGTTTGTTTGCCAGGAATATATTCTGGTCTTGATTTCTTATTGTCAACATTTAAGGAGCAACAAAAATGTTTGAATACTAGGGCAACGAGCGGCCAATATGTAGGTAGTTGTGATAAGATGGCTAGTGTATATAGATGTGAGACATTAGTCAAACAAGGATTAATAATTGTAGAAGGAATTATGGGTAATATCTTTAGTCCAAGGGTTGGTGGTGGTTTATCTGGTGGTGGTGAATATATTGCATTTGAAAATGATGTTAAGGATGTTCAAGATAGCATGGGAGCTTTTACCTCTCAATATGGTGCGGATTTATTTAGTTCAAGTGTTTTAGATGGTGTTAATTTAGAAAAAATGAGTGGCGATATTTGTGGTAGTTATTTTAGTACAATTGCTCCTGAAGTTGGTTTGGGTGATGGATTTAGTCTTGATGGAACATTGGACATATTAGATAAGATGACTGATTTTGATACTCCGTCGCAAATCTTCGCTTCTTATAGTGAGGCATTATTTAACGACGTTACGGTTCCTTCGACATCCCAATATAACGTATATTATCATATTTACGCTGGAAGTTTACCGGCAAGTTATAGTATTTATTTGAAGAATCCTCCGGTTACTGCTGAATATTCTTCACACCAAACCTATAATGTTGCTAGTGGAAATATTCCTGGTGACGATAGTAAAAGTGAATCTAGAGATTTTACGGCACCTAGTGGTTATAAGGAACTTTGTGTTGTCGTTAATGGAGAAGAAAGTTGCGGTTTTACTACTGTTAGCGATAATTATGTAGTTGATCTTGCAACTGATGAATATGTAAAAGCTCAAACAGATAAGGCGATTACAACAGAGACTCAATGTTATTCTACATCTACAATTGGCTTTGAGCAAAAAGATGTTGCTTCATTAGGTCTTACAAGAATGTGTGCAACTGCAGCTCCAAATACAGGTTCTGGACAGTATATTGCTTGTTCTAATGAAGATAAGAAAGATTGTTCTTATGGTGCAGATTGTGAAAGTAATGTTTGTGTCAAGAATGGTGTTAAAGAATTAAAAAATGCTCGTTGGGTTGATGTTGGTTATTGTGGTGATAAAAAGAATGTTTGTTGGTTGGATACTGATAGTTTGAGAAATAGTTTGGAGATATTAGATGCTGATTCTAATAGCTTGATTGAAAATTTACAATACGGAGAACAATTAGGTGATATAAATAAGATGTATAAAGATGTTGATAAAATGATTAAAATTCAACGAAAAGCGATAGAGGGTTTGAGTTTAAAAGAATTAAAAGAGAATGATAATACTAATATTATTACCGCGTTGAATCAGATTGTTGGTGTTGACGGAGAACATTCTGGCCAAGGAACAAATGTTCAGAAAGCAGAAGCATTAAGTTTGCAGGTAGTCTTGTTACAAAAAAGGGTAGAGGCGAGATTTATATTAGATAGGATTAAGATAAATATTGAGGATGTTGAGACTGAGGGTGGAAGTGAAGAGGATGTGGAAGTAGTGGAGAGTGTTGTTGAGTTTGATTTTAATAAGTTAGATATTGAGGAAGTTAATAATGGGGAATGGATAATCTTATATGATGGAGAAATTTTACCGTATTATCTTAAATCAAAAAAAGATTTTAGTAAGTACATTATAAAGAGAGAGACCGATACTGGAATATGGTCATCTGGTTCAATAGATAATAAAGGAAAGATAGATGTTAATGCATATAGTACCAAGAAAGAATTTCTTGGTGGCTATTTGGAAGTTTTGGATGGAGTAGTTGTTTCTAATGAAGTTATAAGGAGTTTGTTTGATGCTGATGTTGATGAATTTGATTTTGATAGATTGAGTATTAAGAAAATAGGTGAGACAAAAGATTGGAGTGTTTTTTATGGTGCCGAATCAACAGGCTATCTTTTAAAAAGTGATGAGAAAAATGATAAATATTGGATTAAGAGAGATGTAAATAGTATTAAAACTTTTGGAACTGTGAGTCGTGATGGTAAAATTAAAATTACTAAGAAAGATGAAACATTTGTTGATTGGAAACTAGACATTCTAGAAGAAACTTTAGATATTGAAGAACAGTTATTTCAGAATTGGTGACGAATAATATTTTATAAAAGATTACGAATTCTTTTCTTGTTCTCTAGCTAGTTTCTTTCTTTTTCTTGCTTCGTTTTCTTTGATTTTGATTTTTTCTTCTAAGTCAAGTTTATCTAATAATTCTTTATATCTATTTCGTATTGTTACTTCTGTAATTCCTGCAACGTCGGCAACTTCTCGTTGTGTTTTCTTTTCGTCGTTTAATAATGCAGAGACATATAATGCTGCTGCTGCTATTCCTGCAGGGCCTCTTCCGGATGTTAGTTCGTTTACTTCTGGTTTATTCAATATTTTTAGTGCTTCGTTTTGAGAACGAGGTGAAAGGTGTAATGTTGAACCAAATCTTGAGATGTAATCTTTAGGAGATGATGGTGATAATTTTAAGCCTATTTTTCTTATGATAAATCTATATGTTCTTCCTATCTCTTTTCGTTCTACTTCACTTGCGTTTGAGATTTCGTCTAGAGTTCGTGGAATGTTATATGATCGACATGATGCATAAATACAGGCAGCGATTACAGATTCCATGCTTCGTCCTCTAACAAGTCCTCTTTGTAGTACAAAATTATATGTTCTTGCTGCTTCGTCTTTTACAACAGATGGTAAGTCTAAGAAAGAAGCTACTCTTCTTAGTTCTGACATTGCAAGTCGCAAGTTTCTTTCAATAGATGTTGAAACTCTTTCTTGCCATTTTTTTAATCGTAAATATTTTCTAGTTTGTTGAGCTGAATCTAATCTATATATATCAGAAATTTCTCCAATATTTGTTGTTAATCCCTTGTCAAACTTTTGCATAGACATTGGAGCTCCACCACGAGATTTTTTTTCAGATTTATCAAATGCTCTTAGTTCGTGGCTAGTATCTACCATTCCTTCTTCAACTAATAGTCCGCAATCTCCACAGATCAATTCGCCTTTTGCATCATCGTAGATTAAGTGAGTGCTGTTACACTCTGGACAACGCTTTTGTGCTGCCATAGTAAGCTTTAAAAAGGGTTTACCTTTAAAAACCTTCCGGGGGTCATGGGGATTAGAATTATATTAATTCTTTTGGACGAGTAAAGGTTTATTAAATATATATTCTATATTTATAGAGGTGAAGATGGCTGAAACAGATGATATTCTACAAAAATATGGTGCAAAGATAGAGAATCAAATGAAGCAATTTGATTCTGTTCAGAAAGAAGGCGGGTATACAAAAAGTTATGAGACATTCAAAAAAGATCTCTCTCCCGAGTTTAATAAATATGAAAAATGGTGTAAATCTTTAGGTAAAAGTATCAAGGTAAAGGTCAAAGAAAAGGATTCTGTTAAAATTCAGAAAGATATTGATACTGCACATTTGAATGTAACTCCTTCAGAAGTCATGGGATTAGCTGCTATGTCGATGATGTTGACTATTATTGGTGGGATATTATTTCTAATGGCGACATTTTTTATTACTAATTCGTTTAGTATGATGATGATGATGGTGATATTCGGATTTAGTGCGTTTATGTTTTATTATATGTCTAAGGTTCCTGAGAGATTAGCGATGAAATGGAGATTGAAGGCTAGTAGTCAAATGGTCCCTGCCCTATTGTATATTGTTATTTATATGAAACATACTAGTAATCTGGAGAAGGCGATTGCGTTTGCTGCTGAAAATTTAGATGATCCGTTGGCCGGAGATTTTAAGAAAATCTTTTGGGAGGTTGAATCCAAAAAGTATTCTACTATTAAAGATGCATTAGATATATATTTAGAAAGATGGAAAGGATATTCCCTAGAGTTTGTTGAGGCTTTTCATTTAATCGAATCAAGTTTGTTTGAACCTAATGAGGGTAGAAGAATTCAGATATTAGAGAGGGGATTATCTGTAATCCTAGAAGGTGTTTATGATAAAATGTTAAAATATAGTCATGAGGTAAAGAGTCCATTGACAAATGTTTATATGCTTGGAATTGTTTTGCCGACATTGGCATTAGCGATTTTGCCCTTAGCCTCTACGATGGTAGGTGATGCCATTAAGGCCTCCCATTTATTTGTTTTATTTAATATTATTATTCCATTTATGGTTGTTTATCTTACATATGGAGTTATGATTAAGAGACCTGGTGGTCATGGTGATAGTATGCTTTTGAAACAACATCCGTTGTATCCGAAATTCATTAGTAAGAAACCACTTAAAACAGGAATGATGATTGGTATCCCATTTATCATACTTGGTTTGTTACCATTGATTTGGATGTATACTCCGTTACATACAGTTCTTGATTTACCAATGGATTGGACTTTTGGTGATTTAGGATTTAATTTTATGCAGAGTACGAGCTTGTTTGGAATAAAGGCACATGATTCTATTCCAGGTAAATTCACTGGTCCGTTTGGTCCATTATCTGTTATACTTAGTTTATTTATACCGTTAGGGATAGGGTTGATTTTTATTGTTGCATATAAGAAAAGAACCGAGGAGATAATAAAAGAGAAGAACAAATACAAAGAGGTGGAAGATGAATTTACATCATCCTTGTTTCAATTAGGTAATCGTATTGGTGATGGATTTCCAGCAGAAGTTGCTTTTGGAAAGGTTGCTGTTTCCACAAAAGGAACAGCTACTGAAGGATTTTTTAGAATTGTAAATGAAAACATTGTGAATTTTGGGATGAATTTAGATAAGGCCTTATTTGATGGTAAGAGGGGAGCTGTGATTTTTTATCCTTCGCATTTGATAGTTATGTCGATGAAAATATTAAGCGAGTCCGTTAAGAAAGGTTTACAAGTTGCTGCTAAGAGTTTGATGAGTATATCTGAGTATGTCAAGAATATTAAAAAAGTTAGCACAAGGTTAAACGATTTATTAGCTGAGATAATTAGCGATATGAAAAGTAATATGACATTCTTAGCGCCGATGTTATCTGGTATTATTGTAGCATTGAGTGGAATGATTACTATGATATTGGGAAATTTAGGAGAGCTAACTAAAGGATTTGAATCTGGTGGTGCAGGTTTGGCGGGTGGTTTGGATATAGGTAGTATAACTACAATGTTTAGTTTGGACACAATGATTCCAACATATTGGTTACAAATAATAGTTGGTATTTATTTAATAGAGATAGTTTTTATTTTAACTACAACACTAGTTACTATAAATTCTGGAAAAGATGATTTAACTCGAGTAGCTGAAGTGGGAAAAAATTTGAAAAAAAGTTTAATGATGTATTTGGTTGTATCAATCATTGCCATATTAGCATTAACAATGATTGCTGGTGTAGCGTTATCGGGTTTAGGCGGTTAAAAGAAGATAGTAATAATAAGAAATATACTTGTAACACTTGCTGTTATTATCCATAGTGCTTTACTTCCAAAAAATAATTTTGATCCATCTAGAGTTGATAATGGGATTAATGACCACATTGCATAAAAAATATTCAGTTTTGCAAAGTATTCAAAGCCTAATACATATCCAAAGATTGCTGTGGTTAAATTTGCAAATATGGCGAACATTACAATTATTGCAATGTGCCATTCTGTGACCTGTGTGAAACGATAAAGTCCATGTCTTTTTGACGCTCTTTCTGGTTTGGTTTTTATGTCAAAACTAAAGATAGGTAACCAAAGAATTAGTCCTGAAGATATAAAACTGAGGAGCATTGGCAACCATAACATTGGTAATGGTTTTTTAAAATGAAATTTCTTTTGTAGTCCGTAGTTTTTTAATTCCCAAATTTTGGTTGTTATTTCAATCTCGAATGTATAGGCAACAACCTTTTTTATAATTATATTTATGAAAATAATTATTGAGATGAAAATAATCGCTGTTGAGAGGGAGAGAGAACTTTTATAATAAATACCGATTGCAAGGAATATAATTCCTAGTACAATAGTTATCATTTCTTTAACGATTTTATCCGTTCCCATGCTTAGTTTAATAAGAATATTTATTTAAGTATATTGGTTAGTTATTGGAATTTTCGAGAACGTAGAGTTTCTTATTTCTTATTCTTTTTTGTTATTTTTTGTAGTTCTCTATAGTTGTCTATTAATGGGTTCATTAATTTCGATGTTGTATCGTGTAGACCGGATAAATCTTTTTTTATAGAAGCTGTGTTATCTCCAAATTCTCCAATTTTTTGGATAATAGCTTGTTGTAATTTGTCTATAGTTGTCTCTATTCTTTTTAATCGTGTATTCATATCGTCAATTTTGTCTTGTGTAACACTTCTAAATGTTGCAATGTCACCTGTTTTATTATTAAATTCTTTAAATTTTTCTGAAATTACTTGTTCTGCTATTTCTGTTATTGTTTCCGTATCATAAGTTGGTTGTTGATAATATTCATCGCCTGTATATGCTTGTGGAGTATCTTGATAATAATTTTGATAAGGATCATTTGCTGCTGGTTGCATTTGATCTTGTGGTTGTCCGGCTGTCGTTTGTTGTTGTGGTTGTCCTGTTGGCATTTGCTGTTGTGGTTGTCCTGTTGGCATTTGCTGTTGTGGTTGTCCTGTTGGCATTTGCTGTTGTGGTTGTCCTGTTGGCATTTGCTGTTGTGGTTGTCCTGTTGGCATTTGCTGTTGTTCCCCGTAAGGTGATGGAACCTGAGCCATTGGTTTTTGATTTGATTCGGATTGTGTTACAGCACTTTTAACCTGTGCTTGATTGAGAGCATCGTTGATTTCTTTTGGTGGAACTCCTTGTGTTTGTAATGTATTTGTAATTTCAGCTTCGGACATTCCACTTTGTTGCATTTGCATTATAGTATCAAGTGTTGCCATGTTTTTTATTAGTTATTTAACTTTATAGTCTTTTTTGTTTAGTTAGCTTTTCCTTAAGGATATCGTCTAAATCTTTCATTCTTACAAATTCTAATGGTTGAAAATCTTTTAGCATTCTTTCGATGATAACAAGTTCTTCTTTCTTTACATATTTCCCCGTTTCTGTTATTAACGAACTTGAAACGGAGTTTAATTTTTCAATTTCCCTCTCTATTTTTGTAACTTTTTGTTTTATTTCTTTTATATCTTCTACGGCTTCTTGTTTAAAATCGATTAAATTTTTCCCTAGTAAATGTGTTCGTTCTTTTATAATACGGCTTCGTTCTTCTATGTCTCTTAATCTGGTATTAAATTCAGTATAAAAAACCTGATTTGAATCATTCTGCTGTTGTTCCATACGATTTTTTAGTGTATTTTGTTTATATATTTTGGGATGATAGAAAAACTACCTATTGTTTATATTTAATATTTAGTTTTGGTACCCAAAACCTTTTAAAATAGTTTTTTCTTTACAAAATTATGTTAGCTGGAAGAAAATTAACTGGTGGAAAATATAAGCGTCCTAAGAAAAAGAAGAAGACAGGACGTCAAGGTCAAACTAGGATTGTAAAGCTTGGAGATAGGAAATCTAAGTTGCTTGGAGGCAGAGGGAATACTACTAAATTAGTATCATTTACAGGGAATTATTGTAATATTATTATTAAAGGTAAGGCAAAAAGTGCTAAGATTACAAATGTTTTAGAAACTCCTGCAAATGTTTTTCTTGCTCGTCAAAATGTTTTAGTTAAAGGGGCTGTTATTGAAACTGATTTAGGTAAAGCAAAAATTACGAATAGACCATCTCAAGAAGGTCAAATTCAAGCAGTTCTTATAGAATAAGCTTTCTTTTTCGGAAAAAGAAACTTTGGAAAAAAAAATGAATTTTTAAATGTTATACATTTAAACATGGACTGATCTGAAATTATGTAAACAATATTTTTTCGTGCTGTCTAGAGGACTTTTATACGAGCGTGTTTCAGATTTGTTACGTCCTTTCTAAAGCTTTTTTAGACAAAATAACGATTTTGGAAAGAGAAAGAATGATAACTTTGTAAAAAATATTCTTAAGGAAAAAAATAGATTTTAAATCCGAAGGCGAAAAATCATACAAATATTTTAATAGGAGATTTCTGTTTATTTAATGAGGTATTTGAATATATTCAAGAGGTATTAATATGATGTTTAAAGAGAGTTCCAAATTGTATGCTAATGAGATTATTAGAGAGAGTGGAGAAAATGTTATGTATATTAATTATTTGGGTGCAAGTTTTGTTCCTAACCTAGTGGATTCTTTTGAGGTTATGGCGAGAACCGTTGATGCACTTTTAGAAGATTCTAATGTTAGTCGTATTGTATTTGTGCAACAGAGAAATTATAGTTATGGATTTAAACAGGTTCATATGTTGTTAGAGTTGAGTCAATTGTACGAGTTTTTAATCAAACAGGAGAAAATTGTTTCTATTGATGTTTTGGGAAATTTAGGTTATTTTTATGAAGAGGCATATTCATTTTTGAGTTATGTTATTAATGAGTTATCGAAAGGAGATCCAATTCGGGCGTATCGTGAACTTAAAGGGGCGTTATTTGAGCAGAGGGCGTTATTTGAGAAAGGATACGATAATTCTGACTATATTAGATTGTTAGAGAAAGTTATTGTTTTCTTTGATGGAATTGAGTTGATTGAGAAGTCAAAAAAATTTTTTGACAGATATAAAAGTAGTGATAGACAAATTTATTCTGAGTTGTTTAGATCGGATACTATGCCAAATTTTACTTTTACTAGAATGGTTGCAAGCTTTCCTGAAGATGCAGAGATTATCGAAGAATATGAAATTTCAGAAGGGCATGATGCAAGTATGGTTACAATTTACAAACAACCGAATAAAACTAAATTGATTTATCATCTTAGCCCACCAGAATATAATCTTACGGAGGATCATCATATGCTTTTGAATTTAGCCAGGAATGTTTTGATTGAACACAAACCAAATCAAGAGGAATTTAACGACGCTAAGAGAACTAGACAGGTCTTTCTAAATGTTAGTAAAGATTTGTTAAGAGATTTAGCTAGCAATAAGAAAATTAATTTAGGTTATGAAGATATTAAAAAATTAGCTAGTATCTTAGTTAGACATACTATTGGTTATGGTGTGTTAGAAGTTTTATTGGATGATGAGAATTTACAGGATATTATGGTTAATGCTCCAGTTAGCTTAAGTCATATCTTTGTGAGACATAATAATCATGGTGAATGTGATACTAATTTAATTCCTTCTCAGGAAGATGCTGATTCTTGGGCTACAAAGTTTAGAATGAGCAGTGGTAGAGCTTTAGATGAAGCGAATCCTATTTTAGATACTAATTTAGAATTACCAAATTCAAATTCAAGAGTTGCTATTATACAACAACCGTTATCTAGTGGTGGTTTGGCATACACCTTGAGACGTCATAGAAATAAACCATGGACTTTACCACTGTTTGTTAAAAATAAAATGATTAGTAGTTTAGGTGCGGCATTATTATCTTTCATAATTGATGGTGCTAGGACCTTATTAGTTGCTGGGACTCGTTCTAGTGGTAAAACATCTTTGTTATCTAGTTTGTTATTAGAGATTATGCCCAGTCATAGAATAATAACTATAGAAGATACTCTAGAATTGCCAGTATCCGAGATGAGGAGACTTTCATATGATATTTTGAGTATGAAGGTTAAGAGTTCTCTGGGCGGAGAGAGTAGTGAGGTGAGTGCTACTGAAGGAATTAGAGCTAGCTTACGTCTTGGAGATTCTTCATTGATTGTAGGTGAAATTAGGAGTGAAGAAGCTAAGGCTTTGTACGAGGCGATGAGAGTTGGTGCTCTTGCAAATGTTGTTGCTGGAACTATTCATGGTGGTAGTCCTTATTCCGTTTTTGATAGGGTTGTAAACGACCTAGGTGTTCCTGTTACGTCGTTTAAAGCTACTGATTTGATAGTTGTAGCGAATCCAATTAAATCTGCTGATGGGTTACATTCTTTTAGAAGAGTTCTTTCTATTAGTGAGGTTCGTAAGCATTGGCAAAAAGATCCATTGTCAGAAGGAGGATTCGTAGATTTGATGAAATATGATGTTAACAAAGATATGTTGGAGGCCACTGATGATTTAATGAATGGAGATAGTGAGATAATTAAAGAAATTGCTGGTGGTGTTAAAGGGTGGGCTGGTAATTGGGATGCAGTTTGGGATAATATTAAATTACGACAGATGATTAAAGAGGCGATAGTTGAACATTCTGAAAAGATAGGAAATAATGATATTTTAGAGGCAGATTTTACTATAAAAAGTAACAATGCATTTCATCAAATTAGTGATGAAGTGTCAGAAGAATTCGGATTACCTAAGAGTGAATATGTGTTTCCAAAATGGAAATTATGGATGGAGAAAGAAGCTAAGAAATTAGATTTGTAAAATTATTTTGATGTTTTTGCTAATACAATTGAAACAACAGTTGCTATTATTGCTAATAATATAAATCCAAACCATTCTGTTTGTGCCCATGCTCTTAACATTGCTCCGTTGAGGGTCCAGTTAAAAACATGTGTTGCACTAATGATAAAAAAGACTATTAATAATCCTAGTGCTACAAAACTAAACCAATTTCCTTTGGTTAAAAATTCTAATGGTTTCTCTCCTGGGAAGAATGCCAGCATTAAAAATAATAAAAATACTACAATAATTAAAACAGTAAACCATGAAGCTGTAAAACTTACAAAATCTACCAATTGTGTTTCTACAATAAAAAAGCTTGCAAGAATTAATGAAATAAATATGCTTATTCCTATATTTTCTTCTAATACGTGTGTTTTTTGTAGGATTGCGTATAGTACTATGAATACCAATAAAAATGAAAATATAGGTAAGAGATATGTTATAAGAGAAATTTCGGCTACCATTATTCTATTATGATTTCGTCTCTCCGTTTTTGTCTTTTACTGCCCAAATTATTAGTCCCCCTAATCCTAGGAATATAGCAATAGACCAGAAATAATCTTTTAGCCAAATCCAGAATCCAGAATAATTATCTGTCCAGACACCCCAACTCGTAATTGCCCAAATGACTACACCGACACCGACTACCCATCCAATCCATTGAAATGGAACCTTTCCGTCTTTTGCTGGAACAAAGAATCCCAACATGACGATTAGTACAAGGAAAATTGCTAAACCGATTCCGAATTTTGGGAATATATTTGCAAAAAATGTTGAGACCATATCAAATTGTATTGAAAGTATCGCAATGGATACTGAAATAATTATTTCAATGGCTTTATTTTCTCCTAATACATGTGTTTTTTGTAATAGAGCGAAGATTATAGCAAAGATTAGTAAAAACGGTATGATATAGGAGAAGATTCCTAGTTCGTTCCAGATGTTTAATACTTCTGTTATTGTAGCCATGTAAAAGAGAAAGGTTTTAGATTTATATATGTTTTGGACGGTAGAAATATTATTTGTTAAAATGGAATATAATATAATATTGTTGGTATGATAATGCTAGACATTAAATATGTTTTAGGGGCATTGAGTTTGATGGCAAGAATTCCTATAAATGTTGCCGTTAGTAAAATAATTAATCCTTCGAACTTTGAAATTATTAAAATAAGAAGAGTGGTGATTAATAAAATAATTTTTGAGATGTTTGTATAATTTATTTTGTGTAATTTTTTTGCGATTTGTTTTGAAATTATATTTGTGACTATAGATGCAATTATTGCTGTTATTAATATGGTTATTATTATAATCTTTAAGTGTGTTGATGTTAGATATGTTAGTTGAGAAATGGCTTCTGCTGTTCCGCTTCTTTTTTTATTTATGAGATATAATGTCACAAATGATGTTGCTAGAACCAGAGTATTTATTGAACCTAATAATATCAAAGTTGTTTGAGCATCTTTTCTTTTTTTTTGTGCTAATGCTGCTGCTTGACTTGCTCCTAGTCCTGGTAGTAACGAACAAAATGGAGAAATCGCTAGTGTTTGTAGAAATATGTTTTTTATTTGTTTGAAGGTTGGAGTGGACTTGTTGATTTTTTGTTTTGGTGGATTTGTTTTGTTTTTTATAGATACAATTAAGGTAGATGATCCAAATAATCCTGTTAATAGTGGAAGGAGTGGTTGGTTAATATTGGAATTTAGTGAGAAGATGCCAAGAAAACCGGTCAATATTATTATAATAATGATTTCCTTTTTTCTTTGCTCTTTTAATATTAAAAAGATGAGTATCCAGAAAAGGATCCATGGAGTCATTATATTAACGAAAGAAGATATTTTTGGAAGTATTAAAAAGAAAAGAGGAGTTATCATTATGAAGACAATTATTGCAAGTATTGAACCTTTAATTGTATTGTTTATTGCAAGGTGCCCATTCCCTGTTAGTAATAATTGATGCCCTGGAGTCATACTTAATCCTGTGTCTGGCGAAGGAGATGAAAAATAAATTGTTGGAATAAAGTCTACGAATGTATGGGTTATTGCTAATGATGTTATGTATATCAATAATATGTTTGTTGGCAATTGTGTAATTATTGGTAGAGTGATTAATATTGTTGTTATAAGGTTTGTATGTATTCCTGGAATAAGACCTGTACATATGCCTGTACATATCCCAAGGAACAATGCTAAGAGAGTAATCATTATTTTGAGAAATTATTTTTATTTATCTAATTAATATTGAATAAGGGATAAGCCTTAAAAAGGGAGAAAATTATTTTTTAGAATAATATAGTTTAGATTTAAGAGATTATTTTAAAATATTTAAATAAAAAAGATGAAAGATAAAAAAAGAGGTATGCAATTATATATTTTAGCGGGGATAATAATAGTTTTAACTCTTGTTGTTGTATTCTCTTTTCTTGAGAAAGAGTCTTTGACGATGAATATGGTTTCGGGGACTGAATATATTAGTGGGGAAGAGGGGCAAGTTATAATCAGATTGGATAATCAAGATATGGAGCCTAAATTAGGGGCGAAATGTACTGTTTCAATACTTTTTCCAAATAAAATATATTTTATAAAGGATAAGGAAATGCTTCCATCAAAAATTATTGGGAACTATTATTTCTCGTTTGTAACCCCGGAAGACGCCGGAATATATGAAGAGGATATTGTTTGTAATGTTGATTCGGGGATGATTCATACATCTTCTTCATTCCATGTTTCGACGGGATTAAATATGATTGCAGTTATTTTAGAAAATCAAGAATTGTTGGCGGAAAATATTAGTAGAATAGATAAAGAAATTGGTTTTTTAGAAGAAAATATAAGTGACAAGATTCAAGAAAATCAAAAAGATTTACTTCAAAAGTTTTCTTTGATGGGAAATGCTATAAAGGAAGTTTTTATAGATTTTTAATTGATAATGAAAGAGGCTATGTTAGAACGAAGTTCAAATTTGGAATAGAATCATTTAATCATTTTATTGACGACGATTTGTCTTTGATTTTTATATATTTCCTCGGTTCCAAAGATTGTGACTACGTCGTTCTGTGTGATATTTAATAATTCGTTTGTGAAAAGTATGAATTCTGTATCGTGATTTTTTAAGGAGATGTAAATAATATTTTTGTTATATGTGATTTTCCGAATTTGTCCTTTATATGATGAATTAGAATTAATGGATAAAAGAGAGACGATAAATATTAGAGAAAGTATAGATATGAGTAAACATTTTAAGTTCATATATTTAGAGATTGTAATTTTTCTTGGATTTCTTTTAGTTCCTGATCTATTCTGGAGGTTTTAGGACTATCATAAGACATTGTTATAAAAGATTTCTTTTTTTGTGTTGGTAATCTTTCTTCAAATCTTTTTAGTTCTTTTAATAGTTCGCCTAAGACCTTTTTTGATTCTTTATGATATATTCCTTTCAATTTCTTGGTTTCCTCTATTTGTTTTAGTAGTATTAACGTTTTTTTTAGAGATAATTGTGCCTTGAGTCCCTGTATTTTATTATTTTTATAATTGTCAAAAGTAATAGGAACAAAGACTGTTTCGGGAGATGTTGTCATAATTAAAGTTTTCCAAATATTTCTTTATCAATTTGTGAAAGTAGTTCTTTTATAGAGCTTGCCTCGTCTTTCCATTCGTTTAATTCACGATCTTCTTGTTTTTTTATTCTTTCTAATGTGTTGAAAATATTATCTAATTCTTTTACTTTCTTACCGATGGAAAAGAAATTCTCTTTCGAAGAATTAAATTTATCTATACGTACAAAAAATGGTTCTTCATCTTTCTGTTCGTGTTGTAAGCTCAATTCCTTTGTTGCTGTTGGCATAGTTGGTTCTATATGATTTGGAACAATCTTTGGTTGTGAATATATAATTGGTTTCGGTTGTATTGGAGGTAATTCCGTTTTTTTGATTTCACTTTCTTTATTTTTAAAAGCCATAATGAGGAGAACAATTTTTTATTTATATAAGTTTGTTGTAACTTTGTAATGAAGAGAGCGTTTGTCGTCGGGTTCCTGAAGAACGAATTTTAGTATAAAATTATTTTGCTTTAAACTCTACTACGTCTTTATCCTTTAGTATATGATTTACTCCGACAGATTGTCCCCTAAACTTAGAGGAAGGTCCCCAGATTTTTGTTTGAGTGATGTTTTTTGAGAATCCTTTTAGAATTTTTTCTGCTGCGACTTTTACTTTTGAACTCTGTTTCAATATCATTGGATCTATACTTGCCTTTTTCCCCGGTTCTTTAGTATATATTCTAATTATTGGAAAAGTATCGAATAACATTTTTTTAAATTGTCTTAAGTGTATTTTATTAATATTTTTAGAGAAGAATACGAAGTTTATTTTTTTGAACTTTGATTGTAAGTTTGCTTTTAATCTTCGTTCCTCTAATTCTGAAAGTATATCTTCTTTATTGTATATATAAATTTTTTTAGAGGTGGATTTCCAGATATGTCTTTCGATTTTTTGTATTTGTTGAAGATCATCTATTACAATTAAAAGTGTGTCTGCTGAATTTATTATAGATTTATTGTGATTTGGGATGGGTGCGTCATCAATTATTTGGATTTGTACATCCTCATAATTGAAAGTTCCTAAGTTTGTCGTGTATGTTGAGTAGGGGTGAGGAGATACAAGAGCTTGTTTTGTATTCGTTAAAATATTGAAGATGGTAGATTTCCCAGTGTTAGGGAGTCCCAATAATACACATTGCATATCGGCTTTTTTTATTCCAAGTTTTGAAGATTTTCTACTTTTTTTCTTTCTTTCTAATCCGTCTTTTATTTTCTTTTGTCGTATTTTTAGATTTTTTAACATATTCTCAGATGATTTGTGTTTTGGACACTCTTTTATCATTATATCCAAACATGCTATTCTCTCCTCATCTGTTTTTGCTTCCAGAAATTCTTGTTCTGCTCGTTGGTAAAAGGGTGATTGATTTGTTGACGCCATACAATATATTTAAATAGTTCTCTTTTTTATTTGTTGTTATGAGTGGTGAGTTTGGAAAGATTTTTAAGAAGACAGTGGATGAGTTTAAAACTCATTCTCATAAATTTATGAAAGTAGGATTGTTGTTATATTTTATTCCTGTTTTACTTCTTGGTTTGATGTTCTTGCTTAATCTGACAAAATCTAATAAGATAATATTAAGTGGTGTATTGAATGCGATAATCATTATTACATCAGTACTTTTTATGATATTTATAATTAAAACATTGAATAAGGAAAAAGGAAATCTTCTTTCGAAATCATGGAAGGAATTACCATCTGTACTTTTGTTTTACATAGTATATAGTATTTTATTGATGTTCTTATATTTGGCTTTGATTGTACCTGGAATTATATTTAGTATATTTTGGGCCTTTGGAATGATAATATTTGTCTTGTCTGGGAAAAAGGGAATAATGGAATCTTTGGGAGTTAGTAAAAATCTTGTTAAGGGAAGATGGTGGGAAGTTTTTGGACTTTTATTGTTATTTGGTTTGACTTTAATAGTATTTTATTTATTGATAATTATTGTTTTTGCATTCATCGGATTAATTATGGGTGAATCTACAGCGTTTACTATTATAACAACCGTTGTTGATACTTTCTTTAGTCTTATCTTTACAATTATGTCTCTTATTTTTGGATTTAATTTATATAAATATTTACAGAAAGCAGAGAAAAAACAGAAAACGGTAAAGAAAAAGAAAGTAATGAAGAAAAAGTAAAATTTAATAATGGCTATGTATTAATATTTTGATGGTTATGTTTACTCAAAGATTTTATATTGCAATGATATTGATTGTTGTTGCGGTTTTGATTGTAGCCTTTTTAATATATTCTTTCTTTAGGAAACCGAAGTCTAATGATTTTGATCCTATTGAGCAGAAATCTTTAGTTGATAAGCCTGTTTCTAAAAAGAATATTGCTAAAGGGGATGTTTCCGTTAAAAAGAATGTTTCTGTTAGAAGATTAATGCCTAGTTAACTATTAGGAGTAGAGTGGGATGTAGGATTGGATTTTTAATGTAAATTGTTTTAAGTGTTGAATTATTGTATATTTACATGAAACTTGGATTGTTATTTAGTGGCGGAAAAGATTCTGTATTGGCCGGATTTGTTGCGAAGAAATATGGTCATGAATTATCATGTTTGATTAGTCTTTTGAGTGAGAATGATTATAGTTTTATGTTTCATACTCCCTCTGTTTCTAACGTTAGTTTGCAAGCGGAAGCTATGAATATTCCTATATTAGTTAAAAATACTAAAGGTGAGAAAGAAATCGAATTGAAAGATTTGAAATCTGTTATTTTGAAAGCAAAGAAAGAATATGACATTGAGGGTATTATAACTGGTGCAGTTTTATCTGTTTATCAGGCGTCTAGAATCCAGAGAATTTGTAATGATCTTGGATTAGAAGTTTTTAATCCGTTATGGCAAAAGAATCAGGAAAATATCCTAAGTGAACTAATTGAAAATAAATTTGATGTGAGAATTGTCGGTGTTTTTGCTTATCCATTGAATAAAAAGTGGTTGGGCAGAAAAATCGATAAGCAATATATCGATGATGTTAAAATTTTGAATGATAAATATGGAATTAGTATTGCTGGTGAAGGTGGTGAGTTTGAAAGTTTTGTTTTGGATTGCCTCTTCTTCAGAAAAAAATTGATTATTGAAAATTATGAGGATTATGAGGATGGCGAAAATAGTTGTAAAAGAGAATTAAAATTAGGACTTGTTGATAGATGAAAACGATACTAATTATTTCTGTTTGTAATGAGAGTTTGCATGAACTAGAATTTGTGAAACCCGTTAGTAATATTTTGGATGAATTGAATGTAAAATATGAACTTAAATATTATAAAGAAGTTATTAATTTTGAAGAGTATAGTCATGTGATTATTTGTGGAACAAGTTTGCAAGATGATTATTTTCTGGATGGTATGGAGTATTTTGAATGGTTAAGAAAGTATGATGGAAAAGTGCTTGGGATTTGTGCTGGGATGCAGATTCTTGGTTTGTTATTTGGTGGTGATATTACAAAAAAGACTGAGATTGGTTTTTATATGGAGAATTTTCCTAGTGATTTTTTAGGTGTTAGTGGAAAGCAAGAGGTTTATCATTTACATAATAATTGTATTCATAATTGGAAAGACACTGGTTTTGATGTTTGTTGTGTTGGAGATGGAAAGGTCGCTCAAGCGGTTAAACATGAAGATAAGGAATTTTATGGAATTTTGTTTCATCCGGAGATTAGAAACAAAGAGATGGTTAAGAGGTTTTTAGAGTAAGAATATCATATATTGTAGGATATATTTCATAGAATACGTTTTTTTATAAGTATTGAAGAATTTGGCTTTCGATGATAAGGAAAATGTTTAATTATGTAGTGATTCATGGTGAATTTCCGTATTTGGGAAAAACAGATCACTTCTTTAGTAAAAATAATCAACTAGATATTGGGAATTTGTTTCTTCCGCAAATCACAGATAATTTCCCTCTTTATTTTAAGCTCACAATTAGAGATATGGAAAGGTTGTCGAAATTAAAAAATCTTTCAATTGAAAATAGACATCAGATAGTCTCAGAAGGTTTGTATAAACGGATTGAAAAAGAAATGAATATTCAAGAATTGAAGGATAGTTTATATCGATACGATAATTGTGTCAAAAAGTTTTCTCATTTAATAGGTCGAGGTTTTCATGTTAGAAAAGAAGCTGGGCAGTTTATGGTTCATAATCCATTACCTAATTGTACACCAAATGATATTGATTTTAAGGTTTCTTATGGTGAGTCTTATTCCGTAAATAAAAGTTTACCTATAGCAATTGATAATTTTGTAAATTTAGTTTTAAATAGTTAGTTTTTAATATTGTAGTCTTTTTACTCTATTATGGATATTATTTCTGAAGTTAAGAAGAAGAGAGAATTCTCTGGTTTGCCTGATAGTATTGTTAAGAAAGTCGTTGACGATGTGAGTGCCTCTGGTTTAACTGGTAAGTTTTTGGTTAAGGATGTTAGGTCTATGTTACGGAAATATTTTGGCGTTTTTTTAACAAATAGAGTTGTGAAACCGAAGGATATTTTGGATTTTGAAAGCGTTTTGAAATCGCATAAATCTAGTATGAAGAGGGAGTATAGTGTTTTGTATAGTAGGTTGAAAGATGTTGTTGGTGAGGTAGATAGTATTATTGATTTTGGTTGTGGTGTGAATGGTTTCAGTTATGAGTTTTTGAAAGAATGTTTTGGTGATGTAAAATATATTGGTATTGAAGCGAGTAATCAAATTGTGAAGAATATGAATTTGTATTTTGAAGAGAAAAAGTTTGCACTGTTAGGTGTACCCCAAATTGGAGAATTCCGGAGCAATGCTCAGGCCTATTGTTTAGATTTATTTAATTTAGAAAAAGTTGATAATGTTGTAAAGAATATTAAAGGCCAAAAACTCTTTTTTTGTTTTCAAGTTGTTGATGCTTTGGAAAAATTAGAGAGGGATTTTAGTAAGAGATTTTTGTTGAGTTTAAAAAAGAGAATGGGGATTGATGATTGGTTGATTATTAGTTTGCCAATGGTGAGTTTGTCTAGTAAGAGTGAGTTTAAGGTGAAGAGGAATTGGTTGTTTGATTTTTTGAGCGGGGAGTTTGATGTTGCTGAAGATTTTATATTGTTTGGTGAAAGGTTTTTGGTTATGCAGGGATTGTAAAAGAAAGACTTATATATTTTATATTAGAATCTGATTGTATGATTCAAAGGAAGTTCTTAATTAATTCAAAAAATTTATAAAGTAGAGAACTATTAATAATCCATGTTAGGACAAAAAGGGGTTATCTTTTTCTGTTTGATTTTGGTGTTTAGTGTAGTTTTTTCTGTTGGTGTTTTGGCTGAAGAGGTTGAGGGTTTTGAGGAACGAAATATTTTTGAAAAACTTTTAGGATGGTTTGGTTCTAGTGGAAATGTTGTTGGTTTAAGAGGAGAATGTGCTAACGATTATGATTGTGGAAAAAATTTAGAGTGTTTGAGAGGAGAGTGTTTAGAAAATGAACATGTTTGTTGGAGGTATGATAAGACAAGTGAAAGTCATTGTGAAAATAAAGCTGGTTGTTCTTGGAATAAAAAATTTGGTATTCCTGGAACTTGTGAGGTTGAATCTTCTCTCGATGAAGTTGAAGAATTACCTGTGGCCTCAGGAAGAGGAATAGTCGCTGAATCTGATTATGATACCTGTAATGATTTTGATGGTAGTCTTGGTGGTGATAAAGAAACTTGTGAATCTAATACTGACTGTGTTTGGAATAGAAATGGTGGAATTTGTGATTTTGTAGATTTTAGTACTGCTGGAGATGTGGCAGTTTGGAGCCCCGAGAATCTTAATGAATGTTACAGTCTTTCTGAAGATGATTGTTCTGAAAACGTTGATTGTTCCTGGGATGCGAGAAATAAATGTTCTGGTTTAACCTGTAGTTATACTATGTCTTTTTATGGTGAATTAGAAGAAAGGACAGCAGATCCTGGAGATAGAATTCCTTGTTCTTATTTATCGGGGTTCAAAAATTCTAAAGGGCGTAAAACTTGTGAAGGTGGAAAAATGGTTGGTGGTTGTTTTGATGGGTCAGGGAATATAGCTGTATTTGAAGAAGATCCCGTGGAAGCAAATTGTAGCTATAATGATTTATCTGGAAATGAAATAATTGTTAAATCTGGCGATTATATCGATTGTTCTTCAATGTATGAAGGAAGTAGGTTTTCTAAAATTTGTGAAGATGGAGAAATAATTGGTGTTTGTTCTAAGAAGGTTGATGGTCGTTGGGTAGAAATAGTTGAAGGGGCAGTTGAAAAAGATCCCGTGGAAGCAAATTGTAGTTATAATAATTTATCTGGAAATGAAGTAATTGTTAAGTCTGGTGAATCTGTTAATTGTTCTTTAATATATGCAGGAAGTGAGAATTCTAAAATTTGTAAAAATGGAACATTAATTGGTGAATGTTATGATGAATCTGGATTAGTTCTTGAGGAGGAATATTGTGGTAAAAATGAGGCTTGTGAGACAATTCCTGGAGACAAGTTTATTTGTTGTGGTGTTGGAGAAATTTGTATTGAAGATGATAATTTAGAGGATGGTTTCTTTACTTCTTATTGTTTTAAGCCTGAAGTTGAAACAGCTCAAGCTGGTGGTGAAAAAGAAAGAGAAATCCTATTAAGTGGTAGTAAATGTGGTGATACAATTTGTAGTGGTGATAAACCAGTATGTCGAAGCTGGACAACTGGAATTTGGTTTTGGAAAAAAGATAATAATAAGTGTGTTGAATGTATTGCGGATGTAGATTGTGGAACTGGAGAAATTTGTAGTAGTTTTGTTTGTAAATCTGAAGAAGAAGCTTGTAAAGGTAGTTTCTGTGGTGGAAAATGTTGTTCTTCAGGTCAAAGATGTTATCAAAATTCTTGTTGTCAACCTAAGAATCCTTGTAAATCAACGGATTGTGGTGTTTGGTCAAGTTCTTGTGGTAAGGATTATTTCTGTGAAGGTGGTTGTGAGGATGAATGTACTAGTGACAATGGCCGTTGTGTAAAGGACAATGATTGTTGTAGCGGTGATTGTGAAACCACTAATTATGGTAAATATTGTGCATCGGCCGGTTGTAAAGAAACTCTTTGTGGTGGAGAATGTTGTTCTTCGGGTGAAAAATGTTATAATAATGATTGCTGTAAACCTAGGAATCCTTGTAAGTCAACGGATTGTGGTGTTTGGTCAAGTTCTTGTGGTGAGAGTTATTTTTGTGAAGATGGTTGTAAGGATGAATGTACTAGTGACAATGGTCGTTGTGTAAAAGACGATGATTGTTGTAGTAATGATTGCGAAACCACTCCTTATGGTAAATATTGTTCGTAAGCTAAAAGGTAAATATTGCGTATCGGTTAAAACTTGTATTGATGAAGAAAGTTTTTGTTTCTCTACTCCTGATTGCTGAGATTAAAGAAAATTTTTTGTTAGTTGAGGATTGTTTCAAAAATGCGAGATCTCGGGAAAATAAGTGTGTCTTGAGGGATTTTGAGCCATGTATTTTAATAGATTATCAAATTTCTATATTATTATACTCGGGATGAGAAAGAGACTGCAGAAGTGTTAGTTTGACTTGGGAAAGGGATATAGATAACTGACGACCATGGGAATAAATATTATTAGAGCAAATTATTAAAAAGGTTCTTTGTTTTATTTTGTTATGGTTGAGTTTAATAAGAAAATATTAGATAATGGTTTAACTGTTATTCATGAAAAGAGAGACGTTGATGTTACAACCGTTATGTTTGCTGTACCATATGGTGCTATGTATGAGAGCGAAGAAGAAAAGGGCATTGCGCATTTTATTGAGCATTTATGTTTTAAGGGAACAGAAAAGAGAAATGCAAAGAAAATTGCTGAAGAGTTGGAGAGTGTCGGAGGTGAGTTAAATGCGTTTACTCATGAAGAGGTAACAGCTTATCATGTTCGTTTGCCTAGTCAACACTTAAGTTTGGCTATCGAAGTTTTGGGTGATATATTCTTCAATGCGAATTTTCCAGAAGTTGAATTGGAGCGGGAGCGTAATGTTATTTTAGAAGAAATAAATATGTATAGGGATAGTCCTCGTTCGCATACTATTGAAAGTATTAAATCTAATCTATATGAGAGTCCACATGGGTTATTTATCGGTGGTAGTGAGAATAGTGTTAAGGGATTGAGTCGTGAGATGATTATTGAAAAACATAATAAGATTTATGTTCCTAAGAATAGTGTTTTATGCGTTGTTGGAAATAATTCTTTTGATGAGGTTGTTGAGTTGGCTGAGAATTTTGTGGGTTTCGAAAGAAAAGGTGTTGAATTAAAAGATTATAATGTTGTTGAGAGAGTTGTTTGTAGTTCTGAAAAACGTGCTGATTTGATGCAAGCAAATGTAGCTTTAGGTATTCATTTTTCCAATCTAACAGAAAATAAAAGATATGCGACTGAAGTTTTTAATTCTATTTTGGGTGAAGGAATGAGTAGTAATTTGTTTATTGAAGTTAGAGAGAAAAGAGGTCTTGTGTATGGTATTAAGAGTGATCTTGATTTAGGTAGGCATTATGGTTACATGGTTATCTGGGCAGGAACGGATCCAACAAAAATTGATGAGGTTATTAGTGTTTGTAAGGATGAGTTTATGAAGATGAAAGAAATTAGTGCTGAGATTGTTGAGGATGCGAAGATTAAAGTTATTGGAAATAGAAAGGTTAGTACTGAGGCTAGCAATGAAACTGCAATTAATTTGATTTTCGAAGAATTTCATGGAGATGCTAATGATTATTATGATTATGTTAATAAGATAAATTCTGTTAGTGTTGAAGATGTAAAAAGCTTAACTGAGGGTGCTGAGTTCGCGAGTTTTGTGTTGAGTAGTTAGATTCTATAGTAAGATATGTTTTTTGGTTTAAATTGTAAACGAAATTATAATGATACTAATAATGAAGTTTGCGAAGTAACTTTTTTGAAAAAAGTTTCATTTATTATTCATTTTGTTTGTAATGAAATGGAGTCCTTTACTCGCACTTTGCATTTTATAATCAAGAATAAATGAATTAGTTGATTATTCAAAGTGAAGATGCTCGCTCTCGACTGTCTCGGGTTTGACTTAAAAAGCCTGCGAAAGTATCATCAAAGATGATTCATACCGCATCTTTTGTTCTCAAAGCCTGCGAAGGGAGTCAAACCCTCGACCCTCTGCTTACAAGGCAGATGCTCTATCACTGAGCTACGCAGGCAATGCGTTTCCTGGCATAGCACGCTTTTTTCGTGTACTCTAAAAAGAGCTACGCAGGCATAATATACTGATTGTGAAATGCTTTTTAAGTTTTTTTGTTATTGTTTTGAGGTAATGTGTTGGTTTATGTATATCTTAGATAATAGAAATGTATTTAAATTAAAAGATTATTTTGTTACTATGTTAAGAATAAAAAAATTGGCTGAAATGGTAGATAAGCAGGTTTATACCGATACTGGAGACTTTTTTGGTAAGGTTGAAGAGATTAATGTTATTAGTAATAAGATTGATGGTTGGAGAATTGTCGCTAAAGAAGCTACTATGCTTAATTTGTTGGGTGGTGCTCGTGGTATTATTGTTCCTCATCAATTTGTTAAGGCTATAGGAGATGTCCTGATTATTAGTAAGAATGCAATTCCTGTTCAGAGGCAAGAAGAAGGTATGCCGGTTGAGGATGAAATTCTTTAAGCTTTCTTTTTGAGAAAAGAAATCTTGGAAAGAAAAAACGTTTTTTAAATTTGATAATCCAATATTTTATCGTTTTCTTTTTAGCAAAAAAGAAACTTTGATAAGAAAAATGATTTGTTAAATGCTAAATTACTTAATTATTGGTTGATACATTTTTCTTTTTTTATTTAAATGGTGCTTGTCTGGTTCATTTGTTTGTATTAGATAATTTTTTGATATATATATTACTTATTATTTTGTATGTCGTAAACAGTGCTAAGTAGTTATAAATTTTTATAAAGTCAGATTTACTGTTTACATTCATGAAAGAAATTTCTATTGAACCTAGGAAATATCAAGAAGATATTTTTGATGTAATAAAGGATAAAAATTCCTTAGTGGTTTTGCCTACTGGAACAGGTAAGACCTTAATTGCTATTATGGTTGTTGTTGATAAATTTAAGAAGAATCCTTTACAGAAAATTGTAATTCTTGCTCCGACACGACCATTGGTTGAACAGCATTTAGCAACTTTTCAAAAAATGTTGCCGGATGGATGGGCTGATATGCAGATTTTTACTGGTAAGACTAATGCTGAAAATAGAAAAAAGATATGGCAGACTGCAGAATTTATATTTTCTACTCCTCAATGTATCGCTAATGATATTAGAAAAGAATTGTATAAACTAGATGAAGTTTCTTTATTGGTATTAGATGAAGCACATAGGTGTCTGAAAAATTATGCCTATAACAAAGTTGCTGCAAGGTATAAAATGCAAAATGACATGAGTCAGGTTCTAGCTTTGACTGCTTCGCCTGGTGGAGATAAAGAGAGTATTCAGAACGTTTGTAATAATATGAATATTGAAGTTGTCGAGGTGAGAACTAGAGATTCTCCAGATGTTAAGCCATATTTACAAGAATTGGATTTTGCAAAGATATTTGTCGATTTTCCTCCAGAGTTTATGGAAATGAAAATTTTGCTTGATGGAATATATGATGATAGAGTTAATGAATTGAAGGCTAGAAAATTATTATTTGGTTATGGGAATAAGGTCATGTTATTGAAATTACAGAGTCGTTTAATGAATGAACTAAAGAGAGGGAAGAAAGATGGGAACAAGATGTTGGGAGTTTCTTCTTGTGCTCAGGCTTTGAAAGTTTCGCACGCTATTGAATTATTGGAGACACAGACTTTAACTTCATTTGTTGAGTATATGAGGGACTTATTCAAGCAATCTGCTGAGAAGAAATCACGTGGTGTTCAGAAATTGACTTCTGATGCTCGTTTTACTCGTGCATATTCTTTGGCTTTGAGTTCTGGTATTGAACATCCTAAATTAGAGGAATTAAAAATACAGGTTAAAGATAAAATGTTTGAGGATCCTAGTTCTAAGATAATTGTTTTTGCTCAGTTTCGAGAAACAATAAATAAAATCAAAGATGTGTTGAATGTTATCGATGGTGTGAATGTTGGTGTGTTTGTTGGTCAGGCGATTAAGGAAAATTCTAAGGGTGTTAAGACTGGGTTGAAACAGAGAGAACAAAAGGAGATGATTGAGAAGTTTACTAGAGGTGAGATTAATGTTTTGGTTGCAACTTCTATTGCGGAGGAGGGGTTGGATATTCCGGAGGTGTCTTCTGTTATATTTTATGAACCTGTTCCATCAGCTATTAGAAAAATTCAGAGAAGTGGTAGGACTGCGAGATTGGCGCCTGGGGAGTTGAAGATTTTGATTACTAAAGGGACCCGTGATGAGATATATTATTATTCTTCGTTCAATAAGGAAAAGAAAATGCATAAGGCGATTGGTGAAATCCAGAGAAATGGTTTGAGTAAGATTAGCGAACAGAGAACGTTAGAGATTTTGTAGAGCTTTATTCCTATTTTTTTTATCCTGTTTTTGTTTTAAAGTTTATATTAGAATAATGAAATATGTTTTTATGGAGGATATTTTTTCTTTTAGGAAGGTTGAGAAATTGGAGAGTATTAGTATTATTGTAGATAGTCGTGAGAAGAATTCTAGAGTTCCTTCTTTTTTGATTGGTGCTGGTTGTGATGTTGTATTTGAGAAGCTAGATGTTGGAGATTATTTAGTTGGAGATATTGTTATTGAGAGAAAGAGTTTTTCGGATTTTATTGGGTCGTTGGTTTCTGGTAGGTTAAAGAAACAATTACAAAGTCTATCTACTTGTGAGAAGAGGATTCTATTGTTGGAGGGATTCTATTATAATTATAGAGATTTTAAAATTTCGAAGAATGCGGTTTTAGGAATGTTGTGTTCTTGTTTGTTAGATTATGGTGTGCCTGTTTTATATAGTGAAAGTGAAAAGGAGAGTGCTGAGATTTTAATGTTGTTGGGGCGGCGAGGTGGTGGGGGTGTTAGTAATGTTAGGGCTAAGAAGAAGATTGTCGATATTGAGGAGAAAAAAAGATTTATTCTAGAAGGGTTTGATGGTATTGGTGGTAAGAAATCGAGGGAGTTGTTGGAGAGATTTGAAAATATTGGGAATGTGTTTAATGCTAGTGAGGAGGAATTGTTGGAGATTTTGGATGAGAGGGTGATTAGAGGAATGAGGGATGTTTTGGGGTAAGTTGCATATTTGAGTGTATCGCTGAATTACAAAAACTCACTAAGCCTTTTCTTTTTTTAAAAGAAAAGCTTTGGGAAAAGAAAAGAGATTATGTGAATACCCACCCGTTAATTCCCTGTGTTCCCAATTTTGTAATGTAATTCAACTCCATAAAGTTTTGGCTGATTTTTTAAGAATAGTTTTATTTTCGAAGTGTTTTATTCGCCTTGGGTCACCCAAGTCTTAAATGCAATATGATCCTGCCAAGAATCGGACTTGGGCCTCATCGAAGTCAGCGATGCATTCTACCATTAGACTACAGGATCAAATTTATGTGGATAATGTAGTTTGTGTGAAGTAGTTTATCTACTACTCTAGACTACAGGATCTTATTTATTTTATGTTGTTCGTATTTTTTAAGTTTATCTTTGTTTTTTTTACGATAAAGTATTTAAACTTATTTTGTTCTGCTTTGTTATGGTATTTGCTGAAACTATTTTGATGACGATGATTTTGCCGTTTTTATTGATTTTTGTAATTGTGTTTGCTATTCTTGAGAGGTCTAATCTGTTGGGTGAGGGGAAACATCAAATTAATGCTATGTTGGGTTTGATTATTGGATTTATTTTAATTGGTTTTCCGGTTCCTAGAGATATGGTTGTGGCTATTATGCCATGGATTGCTGTTGGTGCTGCTGTTATGCTTGTGTTCTTTATTCTATATGGGTTTGTTGGTGGTGATTTAAGTAAGGAGATGCCCAAGGAATTGAAAATTATATTTAGTATTTTAATTGGATTGTTTACATTGGGAGTTGTTATTTTTACTACGGGTATAGATAAGATTATTGGTGGTTGGATATCTGGTGGTGAGAATATTTTGAGTGGTGTCTTTGTTGTTATATTGGTTATTGGTGCTATTGTTTGGGTAGTTCTGAGTAATAACGATAAGGATAAGAAGAAGAAATAATTTTTAATGATTGTGTGTTTTTGGTTTATGAGAATTTTATGTAATCTAATTTATCTATTATGCAGGGATTCCATCCCAATTTTTACATATTGGGACATCTGTTCCTTTTTCATTATCTAGTTCTAATTCTCCATCTTTGTTAAGCTTCCCACTCATAACTACAAATTTGTTTTTTGTACTTAATTCGTCTAGTATTTTTGCATCGTTCCAACTGTAGAATATTAATTGTGTTAATGCACTATTCTCACTTAAAATTATTGTGCTTGTTGTTATAAAAAAGTCTCCTTTGGTTACATTAATTATTTTTGGGAAGATGATCTTTGAATCTTTTTTTCCGTCTGTTTCTCTATCCTCAATAGAGAAAGAATCATTAAAGTTTTCTGTTGTTAAAGATGGGTTTTTTCCTCTTGCAGTTAGGTATTCTTTGTAGGAGATTCCCTGGTCTAGCTCGTTGTCTAATCCCTTTAATATGTTTATTGGGTCTTCTTTGTAATGGTCTATGACATCGTTTGTAAAATGTATTTGTGCGCAAGCATAGCAATATGAATCTGCAAAGAAGGCTCTGGATGGGTAGATATTATATTCGCCTTTTCCCATTATGAACCAACATTCTGCCATTTTGTCTAAGATTTCTTTTGTTGCGGTTTCTGTGTCTGGATAGTCTATGATTATTCTAGCGGTTTGACATCTTAGTGGGTATTCGTCTTTGAATGATTTAGAGAAGAGAGATCTATCTCCTGTTCCAAATTTTACGAGGTCATATTCTGGTAATGTGTTCCTAAGTAATACACTCTGTTTGCAGACTTCTGTATTTGTTGTTTCGTCTGTAAAATATTCTTGGAATATCCAGAACATTACGATTGCTACTACTAATAGTCCTAATATTAATGGAATTAGAATATCCCACATTATACCCTTTTTGTTTTTTTTAGAAATTTTAATCATAGTGTTTATTGATTTTTATTATTAATAAGGCTTTTTCTTTTACAAAAGAAAAACCCTGGAAAAAGAAAACGGTTTGTTCAACGCTTTTTGTCTGTGTTGGGGTTTCACTTTTTTATGAAAAAGTTCTAAACGGATATAGGCTTTTTCTTTTGTGCTCGAAGAGTACCCTTTGGGCAAAAGAAAACTCCTGGAAAAAGAAAACGGTTTGTTCAACGCTTTTTGTTTAATTGTTATTCATCAAATGAGCTTTGTGTTTGTTGGTTTTTACGTTAAATTTATATAGTATTTATTTATTATAATGTAAAGGTGATATATGGTTAATGAAATTATTCTGAATTATTTGAGGCAATATAAAGGTAAGTTTAGCGTTGAGGATCTTAAGCGAGAGATTCTTAATAAGGGGTATAGCGAGAATGAGTTTAATGAGGCTTTCATTGCGGTTGATGCTAAGGCACCAAGTGAGGCTGTGAAATATAAGAGTTTGGGAGAGAAGAAAAGTGTTACAACGCCTAAAAAGAAAGGGAAGGCATTTGGTATTATATCTAGTTCTATTTTAATTTTAGTTGTGATTCTAGTTATTGTGAATTTTTTAGGAATTGATTTCTTTGGTTTTAATATCTTTAATTTTTTGGAGTAAGGGAGAAAAAGCAAGGTTTTCTTAGATTTTAGGAATTAGGTTTCGTTGCGTGGTTTGTCCACGCTTACTGTTTCTGCCAAAGAAGTAGCTGCTTCATGAGGAAGTTTTGGATGACGGTTTCTGATTTGGGCGTGGGATCCTTTTCGTAATATTTAGGACGTTTTTTATTTGACTATCCTATATCAAGATGTACCTACATTTTAATAAAAGCAATAAACTTATAAATATGTAGATATACTCTTTATTATGGTTGTAATCAAAGAAATTCATAAAGGCAATAAAATATATTATTATCTGACACATAGCTATCGTGAAGGGAGGTTTGTAAAGAAAAAGCAATTTTACTTGGGAGAAGTTATTCCAAAAAACATCGAAGAGAAGAAAAAAGAATTTATGCAAGATTTTTACAAAGAAAAGTTTCTTGGAGATATAGACAAAATACAGGAAAATTTTAATAAGGAATATAAAGCAATGCCTGTTTCTGCGAAAAATAAATCTAAAGATACTTTTGCAGTTAAATTTACTTATAACACTCAAAGAATTGAAGGAAGCACTCTTTCATTAAAGGATACTGCAAATCTTTTAGAAGATGGGATAACTCCAACATCTAAGCCGATAGGAGATGTAAAAGAAGCAGAGTCTCATAAAAAAGTTTTTTTTGAGATGTTAAATTATGAAAAAAATTTAAATTTACAAATTATTTTGAAGTGGCATAAAGAATTAATGCAAGAAACTGCAAAAGATATTGCAGGTAAAACCCGAAATCATGATGTTGCAATTTCTCAATCAAAATTTAGACCGCCAATGCACTTAGAATTAGATATTTTGTTAAAAGAATTTTTTGGCTGGTATAATAAAGAGAAAAACAAAACTCATCCATTAGTGTTAACAGCTTTAGTTCATTTAAAGTTTGTAACTATTCATCCTTTCACAGATGGGAATGGTAGAATCTCAAGATTAATGATGAATTTTGTTTTAAAGAAGTTTAAGTATCCAATGTTAGATATCCCTTATACAAAAAGAAGTAGTTATTATAACGCCTTAGAAAGGTCTCAAGTAAAGCGAGATGACAATATTTTTATCCAATGGTTTTTTCGTAGATATTTGGCAGAATATAGTAGATATTTATAAAAAATTTATTTTTAATTTTTTTAGAGTAAGTTTTATAAAGTTGTTTTTTTATATAATATTAGGAATTATTAATGGTGAGTAAAAAAGTAGGTTTGATTTTGCGTATTGTTCTAGTTGTTGTCTTAGTTGGTCTGCTTGTTCTTGGATTCTTTATGAGAGGTAATGTTGTTGATGATGGTGGTGGTGAGGATGGCGAGGATTCTTATATTGTTGATTCTGTAGCTGCTGAGACTGTTGCTGGAGTAGAACCTGTTGCTGAAGTAAAATCTCTTGCTGAAGTAGAATCTGTTACAGGAATAGAGTCTGTTGCTGAAGTAGAATCTGTTGTTTAATAGATGAAGTAGTGATTTGTTTATGTAAAAGAATTTACGATTAAGATTAAGTTTTACATTGGATATGTTATTTTCTAAGTAAGTTTTATAAAGTTGTTTTCTGATGTTATGTTAGGAGTTGTCAATGGTGAGTAAAAAAGTAGGTTTGATTTTGTGGATTGTTTTAATTGTTGTTTTAGTTGGTCTGCTTGTTCTTGGATTCTTTATGAGAGGGAATGTTGTTGATGAAGATGTGAATGAGGATTCTTTAGGAGAGGCTGTTCCTGTTACACTTATTGCTGCATTAGTTGAGGAAGCTCCTGTAGTTGTTGATGAACCTATAGAAGAAGTTGTTGTTGCAGAAGAACTTGTCATTTAATATATGGAATAGTGATTTGTTTATGTAAAAGAATTTCCGATTAAGATTAAGTTTTACATTGGATATGTTATTCTCTAAGTAAGTTTTATAAAGTTGTTTTTTTATGTTATGTTAAGGGGAATTTATGGTTAATAGAAAGTTTTATTTGTTGATTTTTTTTATGTTTTTAGTTGTGGGGATGACTGGAGTTGAGGCTAGCGTTTTTTGTGATGGAATAAATGGACGGATATCTTGCGCGTGTGATGATGGTTGCTCATGGGATGACTATGGGAGAGTATCTTGTACTCCTTCTGCTTGTGATACAAGTTATTGTGGTGATAATACTTGTGATGATGATGAGACATGTGCCTGTTCTGACTGTAGTTGTCCCACATCATCATTTGGCGATTATCATTGCGTTTCAGGTGTTTGTAAATATTGTTCTAATAGTAATACCTGGTGTACTAGTACTAATCCTGATGCTTGTTATTCATGTTCTTCATATCCTAATACGGATGTTAAGTGTGGATCATCAGGTGCTAGTTGTTGTCGAAATGCGGATTATTATGATTATGATTGTGGAACACAGACAAATAATTGTCTTGATGTAATAAGTTTTGGTTGGAATTGTGGTACTGGAAATTATTGTGATTCTCATGATTGTACAGCTTTACCATCGCATATGGTATGTGTTGTTGCTAATCCATCTGATTATGGATTTACACCTGCTCCTGTAAATACAGTTGACTCGGATTGTTCTACGGCTGTTACTTGCAGTAATGTTTGTCAAATAAATACGGGAAGTAATAAATGTACTGGAGACAGTTATGAGTGTAAAGATGATGTGTTATCCAATGTTGCCGATGGTAGTAGATGTATTAGTAATTCCGTTTCTTCTGGATTTTGTGGTGATGCAACTTGTGTTGAGGGAGTACGTACAACATATAGTTGTTCTAGTGGTAGCTGTTCTGGAACGGTAGATACTACGAGTGAAGCTGCCTGTACTTGTTCTGGGAAGCATTGGTGTGGTGGTTCGTGTGTTGAGTGTGATGATGATGAAGTATATAGTTGTCCTGATAATATTCTGACTTGTACGTTTGTTTGTCCTAATTTAATTGATGATATTTGTTGTGATGATGCCTTTGACGCAGTATGTGGCACTACTTGTTATAATACTGCTGATGATGCTTGTGTAGGTTCTACGGTATGTGACATAGGAGACAATAGTGTCTGTACTGGTTCATTATGTTTTGATTCTTCTGATGAAGTATGTATTGATAGTACATATGTTTGTGATGATGCCTATAACGCAGTATGTGATGGCACTACTTGTTATAATAGTGCTCAGAATACTTGTTTAGGTTCTACGGTATGTTCCGGCACAGATGTATACGATAGTGTCTGTACTGGCTCATTATGTTTTGATTCTTCAGATGAAGTATGTATTGATAGTACATATGTTTGTGATGATGCCTTTGACACAGTATGTGGCACTACTTGTTATAATTCTTTAACTCATGTATGTATTGATAGTACATATGTTTGTGATGATGCCTTTGACACAGTATGTGGTTCGTTGTGTTATGCTACTGCTGGTTATACTTGCATTGATAATGCTCATCTTTGTGAAAACAAATGGGGTATATGGAATCCTCCTGTATGGTTTGACGGTTCTTGTTGCCCTTCTTATTCTTCTAGTATTTGTGAAGGAAAATGTATAGCGGCATCGCATACTTGTATTGATGATATCAGTTGTTGGGATTATCAGGATTCGTTGTGTGGTAACAAATGTTATAATTCTTTAACTCAAGTTTGTATTAGTATTATCGATAATACTTATGTTTGTGATGATGCCTATGATTCATGGTGTGGAGATTGTTATAGCTCTTCAACTGACGTTTGTATTGGTGGTACTCTTTGTGATGATGCCTATAACGCAGTATGTGATGAGGATTGTTACCATACAGATGACAATACTTGTATTGGTGTTACTCTTTGTTCTATAGATGATGATGCTTTGTGTGATGGTACATGTTATGATATAGATAGTGAGTTTTGTATTGATGGTCTTTATGTTTGTGATGATGCTGATGATTGTGTAGATACTTCGGATGGTAGTTGTACTAATTCTGGGTATTCCAAAAATACTGATTACTTTAATGATGATAGTGATTATTGTTTGAGTGGAACTTGGTATGATTGTAAGAGCAATAGTGGTTGTGGTGCTGGTGATTATTGTATTGTTAAAGAGTGTGTTATTAAGCCAACCTTATCTAATGGTGATGGTACTATTCTAAACCCTTATGTTATAACGAACTGTACTGATTTGCAAAATGCGAGAGCTTATTTGTCTTCTTATTTTGAATTGGGTAGTGATATAGATTGTAGTGGTTTTGACTTTTCTCCAATAGGAAATTCTCAGGATCATTTTACCGGTTCTTTGGATGGTGATGGATTTAGGATATATAATCTTGGTATTGAGGGAACCCAAATCGCTGGTGAAGCTGTTGATGGTGATGATAAAATAGGACTATTCGGTGATATTGATGGTTCGAATATTGCGAATTTAAAAATTGAGGGAATATTTTCTGGAGGTAGGAATGTTGGTTCTCTTGTTGGCGTAATGAGAAATTCAAATCTGACTAATATTGAATACAATACTGATGTTGAAGGAACTGGTGCAAAGGTTGGTGGCTTGATAGGAAGAGTCACGGAAAATACTAATATTATAAATGTCACAGGTAATACTCAAGTTTTAGGGACGGATGATAATGTTGGTGGTTTAATTGGAAAATGTGATGATGATGTTGTTGGAAATGTGAATATTGAAAATGTTTTGGTTAGTGGAAATGTTAAGGGTGAATATTATTATATTGGTGGTTTAATTGGTTATAACGTTGGAGAGCTTCAATTAAAAATTGTTGATTCGTCTTTTGAAGGTATTGTTGATTCTAGAGTTGGATATTCTATTGGTTATTTTGGTGGTATAGGAGGGAAATTGGATAATACGCAAATACTCAGATCATATGTTGGTGCCGTTATTTATGGAGGAGTTAGTAATAGTGGTGGAATATTGGGTGGAGGACTTAATTCGGAGATAATAGATAGTTATTTTATAGGGGATATTAGACTTCTTGGTATAAATAACAATGAAAATATTGGTGGAATAATTGGTGGTGCTAATACAGTAGATGTTAGAGATAGTTATTTTAAAGGGGATATTGTTGACTCTGGAGGAAGTAATGATAAAGCATTTGGTGGAATGATAGGTAAGGGTGTAAATTCTTATGTAGATGATTGTTTTTTTATCGGTGAGATAATTGGAGCAGATGATGATGTAGGGACATCTGTAGGAAAAGTAGAATCTAATGTTGATGTCAATGAGTTCTATTATATGTCTGATATAACCGATTGTATAGGTGATTGTAATCAGATAATACATAGGTTTTACTTTTATGATTATAATAATAAGCCGATTTCTGTTTGGGATAAGCTTACTTCTTGGAATAGTGCTTATGCCAAAATTGATCTGCCAAAATTGATATGGCAAGGTTTTGAGGATTTTTCAACTTATAGTAATAATGTAGTACTTGAATTTATTGAGCCAACGCCAAAGCATCTTAAATATATAACTGACTCGAGTGTTCAGCTTAATGCTAGTATATACAAGGATGTTTTAACTACTGTTAAATTGGATTGGAATGGTTCTGTTGAAAATATGAGTTTTGATAGACTTCTTTTTGCTTCTAGTTTTGATAGTGCTGGTGATTTCTCTGATTGGAGTAGATTCGAAAACGAGCCTATTGATTTTAATCTAGCCAATGATGATGATGAGTCTAATAGTGATTGGTTGGTAAACGGCAATTCATATTATTCAATAGATGATTATTATGATGGAACACAATCTGTGAAAGTTAGAACAAATAGTGATTTTAATGGTTACTACATTAGTGACGATGCAGTAAGTAAAAATACAAATTATTCTATTAAGTTTTGGTTAAGAAATCCTACGAGTAAAAACGGTAAAATTAATGTTTTCGGAACTAACTTAGAAACTAGTGGTATAACTTTAGGAGGACAGAATGTAAGCGCATATCAAAATTGGACTGAGTTTTCGTTTGTTTGGGAATCTGGAAATTATGAACTTGCTCCAGATTTAAGAATAGAGGAATATCATTTTGGTGGTACAGATACTGATTATATTTTCATAGATAATTTCGAATTTTCAGAAATGTCAGATAATCGTAGCATGTTTACCGATGGGAAATATGATGGTGGTTTGTATTTTGATGGGGTGAATGATTATTTAGAATATGGTAATAATATTGCTGAAGATATGAGATATAATGATATTTCGTTTTTCACATGGATGCAAGGTTCTTATATTTCTAATCAACAGATAATTGCAGCGTTTAATAGTCCAGATGGAGGTAATAAATTATTGATAGGTCATGGCAAAAATGTGGATACATTTGGTATTTATGATGGTACTAGTTGGTATTATAGTTCATCTTCAGTATTTGATAGTAACTGGCATCATGTTGGTTTTACTTTGGATTATGATACGAAAGTGTTATACATATATGTTGATGGAGTAAATGTAGGAGAGGCTAGATCAAATATTGATTTTACGGGTGAGGAATTGTTTTCTATAGGAATGGAATATGATGCTGGTTTAGAAAAGGGAGATTATTATAGAGGAAAATTAGACGAGATAAGGATGTTCAATAGGGTTTTATTGCCTCATGAAATAGATTTCTTATATAAGACAAATTTGAAAAAAGTTAATGGTAATCTCTGGAATTATCAGAGGAAGATGTCTGATCTTAGTCTCGGTTATTACAACTATACTATAGAAGCTTGTCAAAGTATTTTAACTTGTGATAGTGAGAATAGATTATTTAAAAAAATTGGAGATGATGCTAAGACGTTAAATATAACTGAATTAGATGATAACGTTATTAATAATGTTAAAATATTGAAATATAATATTACTAATCTTGGTGAGATGTATATTGAAAATATGAGTTTATCAATAGATAATGAAGATTTTATATTTGATTATAATATTTCGAATGAAAGTGGTGTTGATATTATGAGTAGCTTAGAAAGTGAGAGCTTGTACTTTGGAAAGACATGGACTGTTGATATTTATTTGACTTTGGAGAATGATAGTTCTACTCTTTATAATTTAACAGATTACGATTCTTCTGGTGTTTTAAGTGATAATTCCGAGGAGTTAGATTTGGGTTATAAGATTAGGATTAATTTTAGTTCTTATGATGAAGTAGTCGATCAGAAACGTTTAGATTTTACTTATAATTTTAAGTGTAATGCAAGTGATGGAAGTTTTAAAGTGAATATGGGAAGTAATGATATTTATTATTGTCAATGTGAAGCTAATGGTATATTCTGTAAGTCTGGTAGTGTCTGTCCTTGTATTAGCGCTCCAACTCAAGGTGGAAAGTATGGTATTGGTGAAAATGTTACATTTGATGCAGGAGAAAGTTTCTTTGCGGATTTAAACTTTTTTGGTAGTTTGTTAAAATATTTTAAATTTTTTCCTTTGGTTTCTGCGAGTGCTGATGTTAATTATAGTTGGAATTTAACAAATGGAGTTTTTTTAAATAACTTATCAGAATTTAATGAATCTTTTGATATTCCAGGTAAATATGTCGTTGATTTAGAGATTAGTAAGGGCCCAGAAACGGCAGGGAAAGATATTACGTTTTATGTTACGAGCGAGACTGAACCTTATTGTATTGAGGGAAATTTCTGGTTATTAGATACAAGCTATCTTATAATTAAGCAAGAAGAACTGGACCCTAATCCTCCTGAGGCTGTTAGTTGTTATAACGCATCTGGAATTAATCGTAAAAGCTGTTGCCCGATATTTTCAATGTGTAGTGGCGAAACTGAAAATGCAGCATGTTCTGCCCAAATCCATTTGGATGTTCAAAGTTGTATTGATTATAAAACTCCAAAATATTGTAACGGAGATGTTTACGGTATTGCAGAATATAGTATTGAAGCTAAAAACACTCCCCCTAGTCCTAATTCTAATTTTTGCGGAACTATTATTAATGTGATTGGTGACGAATTTATTTATGCTTCTGCTTGTAGGTGTGAGTGGATAAATGAAGTATGTGTTTCTCTTTGGAATGAATCTAGTTATTTGGGTGGTGGTCTTGAATCTATGGGTACATGTAAAGTTGAAACAACAAATGTGATAGGTAATTGTGAAGATGATGATTTTAGAATTGAGGAATTGACTGCTACTTGGAGTGGAACGGGTGATGATACGAATTGTTTGAGTAGATCTGGGCCAAAAAAAATAGATTGTGGGAGTGTAGTAGGTCTTTCTTTTTTTGGATGGGTTAGTGCTGTGGTTTCTGTTTTACTGATAGTGTTGATTTATCTATTGGTTTTAAAAAAGAAAAAATAATTCTGTTTAGTTCTCTTATTTATATTATTGGATAGTTTTAAAAAAGCATTTGTGTTATTTTTTTTATGGAATACAACGAAGGAGATTTAGTTTTATGTACGGTTGATAAGGTTAGTAATACTGTTACATCTGTATTTTTGGCTGATGGAATGAAGGGGACAATTGTTTCTTCTGAAATTGCATCAGGTAGAATAAAGTTTATGAGAGCTTATGTTGTTCCGAATAAAAAAATTGTTTGTAAAATTTTAAGTGTAAGAGGAGAGAGCCTTAATTTATCTTTAAGAAGAGTTAGTGCTAAGGAAAAAAACGAGGTAATTAAAGAATATAGGCAAAAATTGGCTATGACGGTTGCATTTAAGAATATTCTTGGGGAAGATTATGAATCAGTAAGAGAAAAGATATTGAATAATTATTCTGATTTTAGTGAATTTATTGAAGCTTCTCGAGAGGATAAGGAGATATTCCCAAAATATTTATCTGATAAATATATTGAACAAATGAAGAGAGTTCTTGATAAAAAACAAAAGCAGGTTGAGGTGGAATATCTTGTTTCTGTTAAATGTCTAGAGTCGGATGGAGTCAAAAAGATAAAAGATATTTTTGAATTTAAAGATGAGAAGATAAAAGTGAATTATTTATCTGCTGGAAACTTTAGTTTAAAATATCTTACTGATGGTTTTAAAAGTGGTAAGCAGGAGATGGGAGTAATTCTAGAGGGTATGAGAGAAAAAGCGAAAGAATATAATTGTGAATTTGAATATAGAGAGGAAAGACATTGAATGGTCTTAAAGAGATGTTCTGATTGTGGTATTTATAGTTTGAATGTTGTATGTAGGAAATGTGGTGGTGAGTGTGTTGATATTGGTTATAAGTTCAAATTATTAAGAGATGCTCCAAAGGATTCTGCGAGCTTTTTCTTTTCCAAAAGAAAAACCTCGGAAGCACTGCTCAGTGTACCCCGTAATGCGTTGAGTCATGGGGCAAAGAAAAGAGATAGGGGAATTAACTTCAGAAATATTTTTCTTTGAAGCTTTAAGATGTATTTGATAATGATTATAGGAATATATAATAATATCTAGACTGCTAAATCTTTTAATCCGGCTTCTTCTATCATAAATACTGTTTCGTTGTCTGGTAAGTTTGGGCTGTCTATTAATTTTGCTACTCGTGAATCCTTTTTTCCTCTTCGTATATACATTCTGAATGTGCAGGCATGTCCTACGATGTTTCCACCAATTGCCTTTGTTGGATCTCCGAACATTTGTGCTGGATCAGACATTACTTGATTTGTTACATAAACTGCAAGATTATATTGTTCTGCTATTCTCTGTAGTTGATGTAGATATCTGTTTAATCTTTGTTGTCTATCTGCTAGTTGTCCTCTTCCTGAGAATTCCGCTCTGAAGTGTGCTGTTAGTGAGTCGATAATTATTAATTTTATTGGTTCTCCATTTTTAATGAGTTCTGCAACTTTGTCTAATAATAACATTTGGTGGTCAGAATTAAATGCTCTTGCTACTAATATATTTTTTAAAACTTTATCTGGGTTTGCTTCTATTCCTTCTGCGAATTGTTTGATTCTTTCTGGTCTAAAAGTTCCTTCTGTGTCAATGTAGACGGCTTTCCCATTACAGCCTCCTTGTTCGAGAGGTAATTGAACGCCTATTGCTAATGAATGAGCTAACTGAGTTTTTCCAGAACCAAAGGCTCCGTAAGCCTCAGTAAGTGCTTTTGTTTCGAGACCTCTTCCACCCAGAAGATTATCTAAATTTTTACTTCCCGTCGTAATATGACCAATTAATTTTCGTTCTTCTACATATTGTAGTCCGTCTTTGAATCCTAGATTCATCATCTCTCTTGCTGATTGTATTGCCTTTCGTGCTGCGGCCTCTCCCATGCCTGCCATTTCTGAAAGACGTGGCGGTGTTAAGACAGCTAATCCCATTAAGTCATAGATTCCCGCTGCCTCCAATTTTGCGACTGCACCTGGTCCTACACCAGGTAAATCAATTAATTCTGCCTCTTTCTTTTCTTTTTTCTTTGTTGTTTTTTTAGCTGTCTCTTTTTCCTCAGAAGTAACATCTTGAATATCATTATCTTTTGTAACCATAAATGAAATAATCATTAATTCTTTATAAGTATTTATATAATTTAAAATAGGAAATAGAGTAGTAGCGTCGGAAATATATGTTATATTTGTTTCAATTTACATTAAGTTGTATATTGTTAAAAGTATTATTATTAAATTTATTGTTGTTAATACACTAAAGATTATTATCTCAGTGTAGCCATTTGTTTTAACTCCTATTCTGATTTTTTTGTTTGAGAAAGGGTAGAATAATTTTATCCCCTGTCTTGTTAATATGTCAAGTGTTAAATGACCCATATATCCTATAAAGAAAGCAAACGCAAACTGAATATTAATCATAGTTGAAAGAAGGGTTAGTATAATTGCTGCTAATAGTGTATGCATAATTCCTCTATGCTTTAAGAATAATTGTAGTGGTCTGAATATTTTGTATTTTCCAATCTTGCTTTGTTTACTATCTATATCTACCAAAGCTGTACTAATTAAAATTCCTGCTAAAAATATCCACCAGTTTTGTTGTGTTGAGAAGAGCAAGAGAAAAATTAATATGCTGAATGAAAAATGTGTTTTGAATAACATGAGTTTAAGATTTTATAGTTGATTTATACTTCTAAAGTTTGGATAAGTTTTTCAACATCTACCTTTTCAACATTTGTCGTTATTAGTTCTAGATTGTTAAACATTGCATTTCGTCTTACATTCCCTTCGACAAAAACTTCTGTTCCTAATAAATCTTCTTTGAATGCAGCAAATGTTTCTGGGTTTTGTAATTCTATTTCGTTTTGTAGTTTATTGATACTTTCACTAAATAATACTGTTCTTATTGCCTCTGTTCCGTCGTCTACTACTAGATTTAATATTCCCTTTGGTTTAGGTTCTACTTTCCCGTGTTCTGCGCAAACAAATCCGTCTGTTTCTATTACCTTCTTATTACATTGTGGACATGTATTATAGAATCTTATTGGAAACATTTGAACAATTAATGCTCTTAGTCTTACTGATTGTCCGTTATCAAGTTCTGAAATACTTTTTTCTGTGGTTTCTTTTTCAGTCTTTACATTCTCTATTATTTGATCGCTTAATTTTAATTCACCAAAGCCAGAGAGATGTATTTCGTTATCTCTAGTTGATGCGTTTTTGATTTCTACTACACTTCCTTCTTTTATTTCTTCGTTTTCTAATAATGATATATGATTAGTATCCCATAACACAACTCTACAATTTCCTGTTTCATCTGCTAATATTAAGTTTGCAACTTTTCCGCTTTTCCCATTTTTCTCATATTCTCGGATTGGAAATACATTAATGATTTTTCCAATAACATTTACCTTTCGCATTCCAGGCATTAATTCGCTTATTTTAAGATCTTGATTTTCGAAACTTATTCCTAGTTCTGCTGCAATTATTTGTGCAGCGCCCTCTTTTGAAATTAATCCTGATAGTTTTGCTTTTTTTGCTTCTACTTTTCGTTCTACCTCAACTTTCTCTATACCTGATGCTTTGCTTATTCTTTCAATTAATAATTCGTAATTTTGCATATGTATTGAAATATTTGTTTCTTTATAAGAATTGTTGGGGCTCAGTAGATATTTTAGGCGTTGTTGGATAACTTTGGGATAAATTAGTGAATATTTAATCTTCTGAGAATATTTTAGAAATTAATTGATCTGGGTCGAATTTTTCCAGATCCTTATAATCTTGTCCTGTTCCTAGATAATAAATCGGTTTTCCTGTGATTTTTGCGACTGATATTGCGGTTCCGCCTTTTTCGTCTACATCTGCTTTTGATAGGATTATTCCGTCTATATCTATTGCATCATTAAAATCTTTTGCTTGTGTTGTTGCATCATTACCTGTGATAGATTCACCTAAAAATATTTTCAAATCGGGATTGTTTACTCTTGCTATTTTCTCGATTTCTTTCATTAATGTATCTTTATTATTCATTCTTCCGGCGGTATCAATTAAAACGACATCAATTTTGTGTTTTTCTGCATATTTTATTGCATCGAATCCCACTGATGCTGGATCTGCACCATAATCTTTTTTTATTAGGGGTACGCTTAATTTAGCTGCATGAACTTGTAGTTGTTCTATTGATGCTGCTCTGAATGTGTCTGCAGCAGCTAGACAGGTAGTTAATTTGTTTTTTTGTAATAAGTATGCGACTTTTGCAATAGTCGTTGTTTTACCTGCCCCATTTATTCCTGCAAATAATATGATGAATGGTTTTTCTTTTTTTTCTTTTATTTGTTCTATTAAGTTTGGAGAATCAATTAATATTTCTTTTATTGCTGTTTGAAGCTCTTTTTCTATATCTACTTTTTTTTCTTTTCCGATGAGTTTTTCTTTTAACGATTCTTTTATGCTTTCTATTGCTTTGTATGCAATATTATTTTGAAGTAGAATAAATTCTAATTCCTCAAAAAGATCGTCAAATTTATCATTTGTTAATGTTTTGTCAAATAAAGTTTTTTTCGTTTTTTTTGGAATCTCATCGGTTTTGATCTTTTTGTCTTTTTTGTCTTTTCCGGCCTTTTTTGGTAGTGTTTCTACATCTTTTTGCCCCTCTTCTGCCTTTTTTACCCAACCTTTTAGCTTTTCTTTTAGTGATTTGAACATATTGCTTGGATGATAAGAGAGTTTAAAAAATCTTGTAAATTCAGGTAGTTATGATTACATTCAATGAGATTTATGAGGCTCTTAGGAAGGAGAAATATAGCGATACTTTACAATTGTTGCCGAAGAAGTTTTTACAGGAGTCTCAACAGTATTTTGATGAGAAGCGGGAGTTCTTGAATCGTGAGACTGATATGTTTAATGATATGGTTTTGAAGGATAAGAAGAAATTGGAAAATGCCATTTCTAGTTTGAAGGATTTGTTGCGTTTGAGAAAAAAAAAGATTTTGAATTTGTCTTTTGTTGCTAGTGAGGTTGGAATTGGGAAGAAAGATTTTGAAAACCTTTTAGGATTTGAAAAGAATTTGTTTGAAGCTGTTGTGAGATCTTTAGAGAAGTCAAATAAAGATAAAGATCTTGAGATGCAAGGCGGGACAGGAAGCAAAACAAAACATAGATTAGTTAGATTTTTAGAAGAAGTTCCTGGGTTTTTAGATTCAAATGGTGATGATATTGGACCTTTTAGCAAGGGAGAAATTGCGAATATTGACGCTGGGATTGTGGAAATATTATCTAAAGATAATAGAGTTGAAGTTATTGATGAAGATGAGTAGGCATCTTTCTCTTTTTAGACTATCCATTAGATTTTTAAAATAAATTGATTAATATATTTTGTATAGTCTCGTAGTCTAAGATGATAGGTTAGCTATCATAAAAGTCTAAGTAATTGAGATAACAAACTAGTCCCGTAGTCTAGTGGTCAAGGATGGTGGGTTTTGATCCCATTGACCCAGGTTCGAATCCTGGCGGGGCTATTTCATTTTTTGTTCCAATTAGAAGGGATATTTTAGATATTTCTTAATAATTATATTAATCAAATTTATAAATATTAAATACTAATTTATATTATGCCAAAAACTTATGATACAATTATAATCGGAGCTGGTATCTCTGGCATTGGATGTGCTCATAAACTATTAGAAAACAAATATAATAATTTTAAAATCGTGAGCCCAATGATAGGAGGAAGAATTTTTGAATCAGATAGTAAAACGATAGAATATGGAGCCTATTATGTTATGAACATTTACCACAATACAGCGCCGTTTGTAAAAAAGGGAAGAAAAATAATACCCGCACAATTGATATTTCACAACAAAGGGCAATCGTATAAATTTCTAGACAAAAAGATGCTTACTCATTTCCCAGAGCTAGTTAAGTTATTATTTATTCTTAGAAAATTCAAAAAACACAACGAAAAACTCAAGAAAAGTTCCCTTTATAGATCCCAAGTTAATTGTTTAAAAAACGACAAATATTTATGGGAATTATATAATAAGAAAGCGAAGGATTTTGTTATTGAAAAAGGTCTCAAAAATATTACTTATGACTATATGGCAGAAGTACTTCACGGCACAGCATTTACACCAATAGAAAATCTCAATGCATTTACATTCCTACATTTTTCTTTACCACTGATAGTTCCAGTACACGAATTTATTTTTAAAAATAAAGAAGTTACAGAATTTCTCAAAGAAAATTATATCAAAGATGAAGTAACTGGTATTAAAAGAAATAGAAATGGATATGAATTATCAATAAAATTAAAGTCGAAACTATATTGTAAAAATTTAGTAATTGCAACACCTCCTCATATATCAAAAAAACTATTAAATTTAAAACAAGAGTTAAGAGGTCCCATTAGTGCGCATATGTTCCATCTTATAGGAGAAATAAGAGATAAATGGAATGAAGCTGACAATAATTTATTTGAAAATAAAAATAGAATGTTGGCTATTTCGCATCAAAGAGATAATTCATATCTGTTTTACTCTACTGGGAAAAATCCAGATTTTAATAAATATTTTTTAAATTATAAAATATTAAAACATAAATACTGGAACCCAGCATTTAATATTGAGAACAGCAACTTAGTTGACTTTGTCCAAGGAGACAACCTCTATATGATTGGAGACAATAATATATGCGGAATTGAACAAACCTATATTTATGGTATGTATTGCGCGAATAAGATTTTGGGTAAGACCAAAGATTAAATTATAAAAGAACAAAATATATAAGTTAGTTGTTATTTATCATTAAATGGCTCAATTTTATGATAAAATAGTTCCTACAGCATGGATTGTCGCTTACAGACGTAAGTTTTCCGATATTCCGTTTTCGAATGAAATTTTTAATCATCTTAATTCACTTCGTGAAGAAAGATTCGGGAATATAACTGATGAAGTACTTAACCCTAAACTATCTCCTCAATATGAAGCAAGGCAAAAGATAATAGATAAATATATTTTATTATCTAATACTAATCAAGTTCTTGAATTGGCATCTGGTTTTACGAGTAGGGGACTATATATGTCTGCTAATTCAAAAGTTGTCTATGTTGAATTCGATTTGCCTAAAGTTATGGAAGATAAAATAATAATTGCTAATTCTATTATTGAGTCTGAAGGATTAAAATGTTCGAACCTTTATTTTGAAAGTGGAAACGCTCTGAATTATAATGATTTAATTAAATCTCTGAAACATTTTAAACAAGAACCAATTACAATTATTAATGAAGGACTTTTGCGTTATCTTAATTTTGAGGAAAAAACTACTGTAGCAAAAAATATTCATAAAATATTAACTAATTATGGCGGGCAATGGATTACCTCTGATATAACTTTGAAAAAATTACTTGAGGTTGAAAATGATGTAAGTAGACAAAATGAGCAAACTTCATACAAAACTGGTATTGATATTGATAAGAATAGATTTGAAGATGAATCTCATGCTAAATCCTTTTTTCAGGATTTAGGCTTTTCTATTGAGAGACATAGTTTCGCCGAAGTGAAGCAAAATTTAGTTTCTCATAGAATATTAGATTTATCTGATGAAGAAGTAAATAATTTAATTGATTTTGCTGTTATTTATGTTATGAGACCAAAATAAGCTTTTATTACTTTTTACAAGTATCATCTTTCTTCTTCTCAGGCAGTATCTCGTTTTTAATAATTAACTTTAAAAAGCGTAAATTCACTTATTTATTATGGAAAAATTAGAAAAGCCTGCTTGGGTTAAGATGACTGAAAGTGAGCTAAAGAAAGTTATTGCTGAGTTGGCGAAGAAATATCCATCTAGTCAAATTGGTATGATGTTGAGAGATCAATATGGGATTCCTACTGTAAGAATATATGGTAAAAAATTGAATGATTATCTGAAAGAATTAGGTATTGATGTGAAAGAAGACTTGGTGAATGCTGAGAAGAAAGTTGATAATTTAAAGGATCATATGAGTAATAATATTACTGATAAGAATTCAAAACATAAATTACAGAAAGCTCAGGCCCGTTTAAATATTATCAAGAGATATTATGGATTATCTATTAGAGATCGAAACAAGAAGAAATAAGTAATTAATTTCTGTATAGTGTTCTTATTATAAAGTATCATACAAATATTTTTAAGCGATAGTGATTTTTCGGGTGGATGTTAAAAGAGGTTGCTTTAGTCGTGAAAGATTTTTTAGAGTCTATAAAAGGGAAAAGTGTTAGAATCGTTTCCCATTTTGATAGTGATGGTATTACATCGGCCGGAATTCTGATAAAGGTTTTACAAAGATTAGATGTAAATTTTAGTGTAAGAATTGTAAAATCATTAGATGGTGATATTATTGGACAAGAATTATTAAGACATGAGAAAGAAGTTTTGATGTTTAGTGATTTGGGTTCTGGATCTTTAGATTATTTTCAAGATTTGAAATCACCTATCTATATTTTGGATCATCATGAATTGGATAAGTCCAAATTGAATTCTAATATTAAAATTATTAATCCTCATTTAACTAATGACCCTGAAGCGAATGCTTGTACTGGTGCTGGTGTTTGTTATTTTTTTGGGAAGACAATTGATTCGAAAAATATTGATTTGTCTAAAATGGCTATTATTGGTATGATTGGGGATAGACATGAAAACAATTTGTCTAAGATTAATCAGCAGATTATTAATGATTGTGAAGATTTGGAGATGCGTAAGGGACTTGTTCTGTATCCTGCTACTCGTCCTTTGAGACGTTCTTTGGAATATTCTACCTCCCCCTATATTCCTGGGGTTACTGGTAATGGTAATGGTGTTGTGGAGTTATTGAGAGAGACTGGTATTGGTTATAACAAGTCGCTTTTGGATTTAAATTCTGATGAGATGTCAAAACTGCTTACTGCTGTTATGGTTAGATGTGCTAATGATAATTCTAGTTCTGATTCTATTGTAGGAAATATTTTCATATTGAAGTTTTTCAATACAAAAGAAGATGTGAGAGAGGTGTCTACTTTAGTTAATGCTTGCTCTAGATTGGGATATCATGATATTGCATTGTCGTATATTTTGGAGAATCAAAAAGCAAAAACTCAAGCTTTAGATATTTATACTGAATATAAACAAGAATTAGTTTCTGGCCTAAAAGTTGCCGAGAAGATGGATAAAATCAGAGGTGAGAAGTTTGTTATTTTGAATGCTAGAGATAAAATTAAGGATGCGATTATCGGGACGATTTGTTCAATGCTTTCTGGGTCACCTACTTACAAGGAAGGGACTATTTTAATTGGTATGGCTTATAATGAGGATAAAATCAAAGTCTCTGCGAGAATTGTCGGCCGTGATGGTAGGAATTTGAAAGAGTTAATGGAGAAGACAATTGTTGAGTTTAAAATTGATAATCCTGATTCTATTGCTGAGGTTGGTGGGCATCATTTTGCTGCTGGTTGTTTGATTGAAAAGGATAAAGAAAATTCTTTTATTGAAGTTTTGAGAAAGAATTTGGAAGTTGAAATAGTTAAGATTTGAGGATTGACTTCTGATTACTGACGTCGGATGTCGGACGTCTGATATCGGATTTCGGACGTGTGTGTTGTTGAATGCGAAAGAATTATAAGTTTTATTCTTTGTATAGTGATATGGTGAAGAAGAGAGATTATAATGTTCCTGCTTCTTATTTGGTTTTATTGAAGGATAATAAGGTATTGCTTCTGAGACGTTTTAATACTGGATATGAGGATGGAAATTATTCTATGATTGCTGGTCATGTCGATGGGGGTGAGAATTTTACTCAATGTATTATTAGGGAGACCGAAGAGGAGGCTGGTATCGTGGTGAAGTCTGAAGATTTGAAAGTTGTTCATGTGATGCATCGGCATTCCGGGATTGTTGATGAAGTTGAGAGAGTTGATGTGTTTTTCGTTGCTGAAAAGTGGAGTGGAGATGTTGTTAATAAGGAGCTTCATAAGTGTGATGATTTGTCGTGGTTTGATTTGGATGGACTTCCTAAAAATGTTATTCCATTTGTTAGGCAGGCGATTGAGGCGGTAAGAGATAATGTGTTTTATAGCGAGTGTGGGTGGTAGTTGAGTTTGATGGTTGTTTTGAAATAATATATACTTTAGGAGATAAATGTTTATAATGAATAATTAATTTGTTAGTATTATGGGACTTAGAAGTAGTGAAACAAAAATTAAGAATATCGTTGAGCTTGTCGGTGTTTTGACAGAGATTGGTTGTAGCGTTGTTCAGGATGGGTCTGATATGTTCAGGATTTTTAATCCAGGATACGGAAGATATCCTAGTCATGTAATAATTTCTCCCAATCTTGATCCTTGTGGTTATGGGCCTCTTTGGTATAAAGGTGATTCGATTTTTGATGAAGATAAGGAAGAATATGAACATATAATCAAACAGATGGAAGGAATTAATATGGAATCTTTAGATTTTTCGAAATATGGTTTGATCTTTGATAGTAATGAAGAAGGGGTTGGTTTTTTGCATGAATTGGGTTATGATAGTTCTAAAGATTTTGGAGAAGTTAATGACTTTATGTTTACTCATAGGGATGTTGATGCAATTATTCCAAATCAGAGAGATTCAATTTGGTATCCAAAAGTGGATTATCGTACAAACCCGAGGGCGGTTGGAATGTTCTATAATTGTTCGTTAGCATTTGTTAATGGGACTAATCCCATCAGAGAGGAAGTGGAGCCTATAATTGTTGAACACCACCGAAATCTAAGAGAAGCTTATAATAAGAAATTTTCTAAATAGGGTTTATTTTTTGTTTTATCGTTAAATTGCAATATGTCCACTAAGCTGAATGTTTTACATTCAGAAAATATTTTAGAAATAGTATATAATTTTACCCTTCCCCCATTTAGTGAGGGGGAGAGATAAAATTAATGAAATTTGAAGTTAATTAATGAAATTTGAAGTTAATTAATGAAAAAAGGGATCTTTTTGTGCTTTGAGTTTCCAATAAGTTAGGCATAATTAACTCCATGGTTTTTTAGCTAGATTTTATTTTGTTATTTTTGTCATTTTGGCTCAACCCAAAATCCTAAAAAGTCAATTTTCATAGTTATTTCATGGTTTTAGATAAACTTGGTAGTTCGCTTAGGAAAGGTATTACTCGTATTGGTAATGCTATTACTTTGGATAAGAAATTGGTTGATGGTGTGATTAAGGATATTCAGAGGTCGCTTATTGAAGCGGATGTTAATATTGAGTTAGTTTTTGGTTTGACGCAGAAAATTAAGAAGGTTGCGTTTGATGAAAATATTAAGGGGATTGATAAGAAGGAGCAGTTGATTAGTCTGATTCATGATGATGTTTTGAATATTTTGGGTGGCGAGAGAAAGATTTTGGATTTGGATAAGAAGTCAAAAATTATGTTTGTTGGTTTGTATGGTTCTGGAAAGACGACAACCGTTGCGAAGTTGGGTTTCTATTATGCTAAGCGTGGGAAGAAGGTTGCATTGGTTGGTTTGGATACGGATAGGCCTGCTGCAATGGATCAGTTGGAGCAGATGGGCGCTAAGGCGAAGGTTAAGGTTTTTATTGATAAGGAAGAGAAGGACCCGGTTAAAATTTATAAGAAGTTTTCTAAGGAGTTAGAGGGGTATGATTTGGTTTTAGTTGATACTGCTGGTCGTGATGGTTTGAATAAGGAGTTGATTAAGCAGATTGAGAAGATTGATAAGGTTGTGAAAGCTGATTCTAGATTGCTTGTTATGGCGGCTGACGTTGGGCAGACTGCGAAGACTCAGGCTGATGAATTTCAGAAGGCGCTTTCGATTGATGGTGTTGTAATTACTAGAATGGATGGGACTTCTAAGGCTGGTGGTGCTTTGACTGCTTGTTCTGAAACGAATGCTCCTGTTTATTTTATTGGTGTTGGTGAGCAGTTGCATGAGATTGAACTTTTTGATCCTGAGAGTTTTATTAATCGTTTGCTTGGTATGGGAGATTTGACGAGTTTGATTGATAAAGTTAAATCGGCTACTGATGAGAAGCAAGCGAAGAGGATTTCTGATAGATTGAGTGAAGGGAAATTCACTTTATTAGATTTATATTCTCAATTGGAACAGATGAATGCTATGGGTTCTATGGATAAGTTGCTTGGTATGGTTCCTGGTATGGGAAATGCTATGGCTAAAATTCCTAAAAGTGAATTGGTGAAACAGGAGAAGAAAATGTCCCGATGGAAATCTGCAATCACTTCTATGACTGAAGAGGAAATTGAAAATCCTGAAGTTTTAGAAAAACAAACTGGTAGAATTGCTAGAATCGCTAAGGGAAGTGGAACTACTACTACTGAGATTAGGGCTTTGTTGAAGCAGTATAAATTATTGAAAGAGATGTTACATAGTTCTAGTGCAGAGAAGATGGCGAGTGGACAAATTGATAAAAAGATGATGCAGAAGATGGCTAGACAGATGAAGGGGAAAGGTCGGTTTTGAGGATGGTAAAGGCGCTTATTGTTATTGATATGTTTGTTAAAGATATTCAAGGGAGATTTGATGAGAAAGAACTTATTTCAAATCAGGTTAAACTTATAAATAAATTCAAAGAAATGCATTTCCCAGTGATATTTACAGGAGCGAAATTCGGAACAGAACCAAATCCAGTATATGATAAACTGTGGGGAGATGAGTATGGTGATAACTCAAAGGTAGAAGAAAAAACTCTTAAGATAAGACATGAAAATTTAGCGATTATCCCGGAAATATTAAAAATTGGATATGATAAATTTGTTGAGAAAGAAATGTATAGTGCTTTTTTTAATACTGATTTAGAAAAATATTGTAAAGGGAAAAATATAACAGAAATATATTTCGCGGGTGTAAGTGGGGGGTGTTGCGTTCACTATACTGCAGTTGATGCAATGTATAGAAAAATTCAACCTATAATAATAACTGACGCAACAAGTAGTCCTGATATTGAAACCCACAGAGATAATATTGAAAATTTCAATGTTTTTATAGGACCCTCAATGACAACTGAAGAAGTTATTAAATCTTTAAATTAAGTTTTTTTCTATCGACAATCATAAATTCTAAAATATTTAATTACCAAATTGTTCTAGATTTTGGATAAGTAGTATCTATTACCACTAGTAAGTTACGATAGGTAGAAAACTTTATAAGTATTAGTTTTTTACAGGTAGCATGATACCAAAAGAATATCATACATTTATCAAAGCAGTACAGGACGAAGAGTTTCCCGATACTTTTGATTACTTAGAATTTTCCAAAAAAGATGACGGAACGTATTATTTTTTTGCTCCTAGTCACCACTTCAAACTTTCAAAACCATTAATGACAGAAAATATAGTTACAGATTTGAAAGATAATAAAAAAAGATTGTTAAGTGTCGGTTGTGGTCCTGCATATTTAGAAAGATTATTTGTTTCTAGATTAGGTGTAAAACCAGCGCAAATAACTTTAGCTGATATATCTGACGAATATGCTCCAGATGGTTTTGAATTTTATAAATTTGACATGTATCAGGATTGGCCCAATCTAGGTAGAACATTTGATTACGTAATCTTTCCAGAGAGCATTTTCCTAGATAAATTTTCATACGAGATAAATACAAATTCGTTTATTACTCGATATCTTGATCAGGAGGATGGTTTGTGTCGTCTTTTGTATCGTTCTCTAAATATTTTAAATCCTTTGGGTCAAATAAGGTTAACTTCTGGAGTTACAAATACCGTAAGAGATCCTGTCAAGGAAAGAATTGAAACTGAATTCCCTAATGTCAAAATGCATAGTTTAGGTGAATTAACATATATAACAAAAAGATAATTATTCCCTTGATTTTTCTTTCATCAAAACCATAAATTCTAAAAACTAATTAAGTGTTATTTTAGTATGAGACAATTAATTCAACAAGGCGCTGAGGCAAAGATTTTTTTAGATGGAGATAAAATCATCAAAGAAAGAATCGTAAAAGGTTATCGTCATCCTACAATAGATTTGCAGATTAGAACGCGTAGGACGAGGCATGAGGCGAAGATTTTGTGCAAAGCTAAGGAGTTGGGTGTGAATGTTCCTGTTGTGTTTAATGTTGATGAGAAGTTTAGGCCTAAATCTAAGTTTGTTTTGGAGATGGAATTTATTGAGGGCGATAAGTTGAGTGATTGTCTGAATGGTTATGATGAGGCGAAGCAGTTTTGGGTTATGGAGAAGTTGGGTTGTGAGGTTGCGAAGTTGCATGAGAATGATTTGATTCATGCTGATTTGACTACTTCGAATGTTATTTTGAAGGGGGAAGAAGTCTTTATTATTGATTTTGGTTTGGGATTTGTTTCTTCAAAAATTGAGGATAAGGCGGTTGATTTACATCTGATTCGGCGTGCTTTGGAGGCCAAGCATTTTATGAATTATGAGGTTTTGTTTGAGAAGTTTTTGAAAGGGTACGAAGTTGGATGCCGAGAATCTGAAGTCGGACGTCAGAAGTCAGAAGTCAGAAGTCAGACGTTTGGGGTTAAAAGTTTGATGTTTGAGAAGGTTTCGTTGCAGTTGAAAAAGGTTGAGACTAGAGGACGATATAAGTAAGAGGTTTATGTGGATAAAGCCTGTTCTATTGTTTCAAGTTTTTCTGGAACACCTGCATATGGGTGTGTTGAAGAATATTTTAAAGGATGTGGACTTTCTTCTATTTTTGAGATTACTTCTAACATTTTTCTAGTTGCGCCTAAAAATGAACTTTCAAATATATATTTCTTATTTTTAGATTTCTGGTCTTTAATTATATAATATCCATTATAAGTTCCATCAGAATTTTTAACAAACATTTCTGTTCCAATTATAAGAACTGGTCGCTCTTTTCCTTGAGAGATATCGATTGCACCATATTCTTGTAGTTCTCTTATCATTTCAGGGCCTTTATATCTCCATTTATATTTATCATCTATTTTGTCTAGAAGTGTTAACTTTCCTGAGCGAGAGAGGTCCATATAATTTTTCATTTTGAATTATTCTTAAAACAAGTTAGCGCTTTATATTGATTATTGTTTTTCTAAATATATATTGCCCTTTTTATTCAATAAATTCAAACCTTTGGATTTCTTTTCCATCAACGATTATTGTTTCTTGAAACATTTTTAATGGTCTTACCCAAATTGCGTTTTCTCCAAAATCTTCTGAATTATAAAGTGCTCTGTAAACTACTAATTCTTCAAGTGTTTCGCTGTGATGTGCTATTCCTATTACTTCGTATAGATTTCCTTTATAGTGTTTGTATTTTCCTTTTTTTATTTCATTCATTTTTTATTTCCTTCCAGTCTTTTTGTGCTAATCTCTTTTCATTACGAGATAGACAATCCGGTTTTTTGGTATTTCTGGGTAATCAGTTATAATTTCGCCGTGGAATCCGTTTTGAGTAAAAACTTTTGCTATCTCTTTTAGCTCTTGTTCGCTTTTTGGATAAAATTGAATAACAAGTGGGCTATTCTTATTTAAGGTAGAATAAATTCCCTGAGCAATATCTTGAATATCCTTTTTGTCCTTAATCCATTGTAGGGCGGACACAGAAACGACTCCATCAAATTTACGTCCATTGAAGATTTCGCCAACCTGCCTCATATCTCCTAGATGAGCGTCAAATTGTTTTTCTTTTGCCTTTTGAACCATGCTTGGGATTAAGTCTAGGCAAGTAACTTTGTATCCTTCCAAACGGTATACTTCTGCAGTATATCCAGGACCGGATCCAATATCGAGTAAATGACTTTCTTCTTTTAATTCCAATAATTCTAAAACCCTGTAAGCTATTTTTTCTTGTGCTCTTCTCATTCCACCTGAACGAGCATATTTTTCTACTTCTTCATCAGTATAATACGATTGAGGACCCTGTAGATATTCTTCAGGTCTATCGTTTTTAACAACCCATCCTTCAAGTTTCTTTTTTCTGTTTCCCCATTTCATATTATTGTTAAAAGGTTCTTCCAAGTTTTTAGGTTTTGCGTATTTGCGATTTAAGATTTATTATTTTCTATTTCTTTTAACTTTTCTTTCCAATCTTCTAATGTTAATCTTCTTATATCACTACCATGTAAAACTTCTCCTGAAATAAATTTTAAGAGTAGATAAGGTGCTGCACAATTTTCGCATTTTGTTTGTTCACCGAATTCGCATCCACCTTTTGTTTCCCAGAGGTCTAGGCAGAATTTTAGTTCTTTGATGTAATCTTTTTTGTCCATTTTTTATTCGATTAATTTTAATATTTCCGAAATCTTTCTGATAGTGTAATTTGGCTTTTCATAATCTTGGCTGTAATGGTATTTTGTTGATTTTTTGTTTGTTATTAGGACTGTGTCGAGTCCTACGGAGTTTGCTCCTTCGATATCTGTAAATGTGTTGTCTCCGACCATGATTGCGTCTTTAGGTAGAATATTTAATTTATTTAATGCTGATAAAAACATGATAGAATGTGGTTTCTCGCTTCCTGCTTCTTCTGAGGTTACTAAGACGTCAATGTAGAGTGTTATTTTTAGTTTTGATAGTTTTCTTAGTTGGATGTTTGTTGTTAGGTCAGAAACAATTGCCGTTTTGATCCTCAATTTTCTTAATTTTTTTAGTGTTGGTATTACATCTTCTTTAATTTTTATGTTTTTTAGAAAATTATCCCAGTAGGTGTTGTATAATTTTAGTATAATATCTGTGTCTATTGTGTTGTGAGTTTTTTCGATTAATCTTTGAAAGTATAAGATTCTGTTATGTGCTGAGGCTGTTCCTGCGAGCTCTCTTTTTATTTCGGAGTTAGAAAGTTTGTATAATTTTAAGAATCGTGAATATGTGATTTTGATTTCTTTTGATAAGACTTCGTAAACATCTTTCAGTGCTTTTTTGTGTACTGGTTCATATTCGTATAATGTGTTATCTAAATCGAATAGTACCGCCTTTTTTGTCATTGTATTTTGTGGTGATGAAGATTAATAAGTTTTTTCGTTGATTAGGCTTTCTTTTTTGAGAAAAGAACTCCTGGAAAGAAAAATAAATAGTTTATTTTGTATGTGTTCTCTTAACTATACGTGGTAACGTGCAGAACTTACTTCTATTTTCTTATCTTGCGTTTCCATTTTAAGTGGTGCAATTAACTTCATTAAGCTTTGGTGACAATAGTTTTTGTTATGATTTTATCCATTTAACTCCTCAAAAAGGGTTCTCGGACTAAATAATATAAATGCTTAAAAAGGATTTCGGTGTAATAAAATTATGAGTGAGCATTATAATTCTGAGGTTTGGACAGAGAAATATAGACCTAAAAAGTTTGAAGAATTGGTTGGTCAAGAAGAGATTTTAAAGAGAGTTAAGGCTCTTGTTAATTCTAATAATATTCCGCACTTGTTATTCGCTGGTCCTTCTGGTATTGGGAAGTCGACTCTTGCTTTAATAGTAGTTAAAGAATTATTTGGTGACGCTTGGCGTGAAAATTATTTGGAATTGAATGCAAGTGATGAGAGAGGTATTGATGTAGTTAGGCAAAAAGTTAAAGATTTTGCTAGAACAAAAGCTATTGGTGATGTCCCATTCAAAGTAATTTTTTTAGATGAAGCTGATGCTTTAACTAGAGAAGCTCAGCAGGCTTTAAGGAGAACAATGGAAAATTATACGGCTACTTGTAGATTTATTTTGAGTTGTAATTATTCTTCCAAAATTTTGGATCCTATTCAATCTAGAACTGTGGTTTTTAGATTCCAACTATTAGAAAAAAAAGATATTAAACGTAGGGTCGATTTAATTGCTGATAGGGAAGGATTGAGTATTTCTGCTGATGCTTTTGACGCATTGCATGAAGCTAGTGAAGGAGATTGTCGTCGTGTTATTAATTTATTACAAGCTACTGCTTCAATTAGTCCGAATATTACTCCTGATCTGATTAATACTATTGTTGCTAAAGCAAGACCATCTGATATTAGGGTTGTTTTAGATTATGCTTTAAGTGGAGATTTCTTGAGCAGTAGGGATAAATTACTAGAAATTATGTTAAAAGAAAGTATTGGTGGTTCTGATATTATTAAGGCGATCCAGAAAGAAATTTGGGAATTAAAAATTGATAATATGCTAAAGGTTAAAATGACTGAGAGAACAGGAGAGATTGAATTTAGATTGGTTGAGGGGAGTGACGAATTTATCCAATTAGAATCACTTATTGCTGGTTTTGTTTTGGCTGGAGAGGGGAAGGTTTTAGAGGATGGCGAGGTTAAAGAACTTAGTGGTGAGAAGATTAGCGGAGGATTTTAAATTATGATTTTAGATAATATTCCTTGGGCTGAAAAGTATAGAGCGAAGAATTTTGCTGGAATAAAAGGACAGGAAAATGCTATTTCTAAAGTTAAATTATTTTTACACAATTTTCCTAAAAAAAAGGTTATTGTTTTTCATGGAGCACCTGGAATTGGAAAAACCAGTTTGGCTTATGCTACCGCTTTAGAAACAGATTCCGAGATATTAGAGTTGAATGCTAGTGATTTGAGAAATAGAAAAAAGATTTCAGAAATTATTGGTCCTGCAGTTTCTCAGAAAAGTTTGTTCAAGCAAAATAAAATTATTCTAGTTGATGAGGTTGATGGAATTAGTGCTAGAAAAGATCGTGGTGGGTTAGCTGAACTGATTGGTTTAATTCAAAAGAGTGCTTTCCCTATTATAATTACAGCAAATGATATTTGGGACAAGAAGTTTAGTATGTTGAGGCAAAAGGCTGAAATTGTTGCGTTGAAAGATATAGATTATAAGATTGTTATTGATGTTTTACAGAATGTGGCCAAAGAAGAGTCGTTGAATGTTTCTGTCGATGTTTTAACATCTATTGCTGTTAGAACTAAAGGAGATTTGAGGGCGGCGTTGAATGATCTGCAAATGTTTTCTAAGCTTGAAAGTTTGGATATTGCTAGCGATATAGATGAGAGGAATAGAGAGCGAACAATTTTTCAAGCTTTACAATATGTGTTTAAGAATAGTAAGATTGATGAAAATATGATAAAAGTATATGATGAGGTAAGTATGTCGCTTGATGAGATTTTTTTATGGATTGAAGAAAATATTCCTTTAGAATATAAGGGTGAGGAATTGGCGAAGGCTTATGATGCTTTATCTTTAGCTGATGTTTTTAGAGGAAGAATATATCGTAAGCAATATTGGAGATTTATGGTTTATCAATATTTTTTATTAGGGGCTGGAATTTCTGCTGCTAAAAAGGGAGTAAAGAGTGGGTTTACTAGTTATAAGAAATCGAGTAGAATTCTGAAAATATGGTTAAATAATCAAAGAACTGCGAAGAAAAAAAGTATCTGTAAAAAATATGCTTTACATTGTCATATCTCTATTAAACAGGCGATGAGAGATTTTATGTTATTGAAAATTATTTTGGGTAATAATAAAATTAGAGAGGAGCTAAGGCTTAATGAGGAAGAAATTGCTTATTTAGATAAGTAAGATTTAAAAGGGGTAAGAATATTTTTTATTGAGGAGGAGAAAAAGATGGTAGAAAATTTATGTGTGTTTCCAAAGTGTCCAGAATGTAATGAAGGATATTTGTTGCCATTTTCTTATAAAGAAGATGTCTTTGAAAAATGGAAATGTTCAAAATGTGGACATACAATTCAGAAGAGATAACGCCTGATGTTTGGTTCCTGACTTCTAATGTTCTAAGCTTATTTTTTTATTTTTTTACCAATAACTTTATAAATAAGATTTTGATTTTAATATCAACCAATGATTGACCTTGTGGTTAGGAGGACGGTTGTTCTCAATGGTTAAATAAATTAAAAGTTTAGAAATGGTAAATATATACGATATTGTTGAAAAAGTAAGTAAGACAGGGAAGCTTGATAAAGGTGTTAACGAAGTTACTAAAGCTGCTGAGAGAGCTGTTGCTCAATTAGTTGTAGTTGCTAGCGATGTTGACCCAAAGGAATTGACTCAACACTTACCTATTATCTGTAAAGAGAAAGGTATTAAGTTTGTTTTAGTTGATTCTAGAGAAAAATTAGGTATTTCTGCAGGAATCAGTAGACCAACTACAGCTGTCGCGATAATCGAAGCTGGTGAAGCGAAACTAGATTCTATAGAATAATTTACTTATTTTAAACTTTAAAGAGAAAATGGCTAAAACAGAGAAGAAAACAGAAAAAAGTTCACAACAAAAATCTAGTGGTGGATCTAGAGGTAACGATAGATTGACTCAAGAAGGTCCTATTCCTGCAATTGTTGAAGCTTGTTTGGGTAGAGCTGGAACTCGTGGTGAGATTAGTCAAGTAAAAGTTAGGATTTTACAAGGTAAAAATAAAGGTAAGAGTATGAGAAGAAATGTTCGTGGTCCTGTTAAGAAGAGAGATGTTCTATTATTAAGAGAAACAGAAATTGAAGCTAGAAGAGTAATGAAAAGACATGGGGGGCATAACTAAAATGCCAGTCTGTTGGTTTTGTAAAAAGAATTACGAGTTCCCAAGAGGAATTACTGTAGTTCAGAGAGATGGTTCTGTTAGATATTTTTGTTCTTCCAAGTGTAGAAAAAATTCTGAAATGGGAAGAAATAATAGAAAAGTCGATTGGGTAAGGAAAAGCGATGCTGTAAAAGAGATGAAAGCAAAGCTAAATGCAGATAGAAATAAATAATTTTAGAAGAGTTATCTTTTATGATAAAGAAATATTATATAGCGGATGGTAAAAAGATTCGATTGTTATTAAATCAATATATTGATTCAAGTGATAGTTCTAATCAGATTAAAGATTCCGATAGTTTTATTTTCCTCCATCAGATTGAAGAAATTCCAAAAGGCGATTTAGAGAAATTTTTATAGTTTTTGCTTAGCTTTATATATTTTTTAAAACAAAGATTGTTATGGATAAAAGTAATATAGTTAGGGAGAAACAAATTGGATATCTTAAACGTAGATTTCCTGCGAAGGAAGGTTTTGTTGAAAGAATGAAGTTGCTTTTGGGTGAGAAAGATACTAAAACATTTTTTGATATTTGTTATACTGAAACACCAGACTCAATTCGTTGTAATACATTAAAAATTCAACCGAATGAATTGAAACTAAAATTAGAAAGATATGGTTGGAAGATAAAACAACCGTTTAAATGTTTTCCTGAAATTATGATTGTTAAGGAGAATCGTGCTGGTGCTTTGGGTAAAAGTAAAGAGCATTTATTGGGTTATTTTTATGTACAAGAAATTAGTTCTATGTTGCCGATTTTGATTTTACAGCCTAGAGATGGTGATGTTTTGCTGGATTTATGTGCTAGTCCTGGGAGTAAGACTACTCAGGCTGCTGCGATGATGAAGAATGGTGGTTCAATTGTTGCGAATGAGGTTAGTGCTGGACGTATTGGAATTCTGTCTAGTAATTTGAGTAGATGTGGTGTTATGAATACGATTGTTACTCGTAAAGAAGGTGTTGCTTTTTGTGATAATGTTTTAAATAAGAGTCAGATCAGGTTTGATAAAATTTTAGTTGATGCTCCATGTAGTGGAGAGGGGACGTTACGTAAGAGTCCTAATACTTTTGAAATGTGGAATAAGAAAATGATTGATAAAATTGCGAGTGTACAGAGAAGATTAGCTGGAAATGCGTTGAAACTTTTGAAGGTTGGTGGCGAGATGATTTATTCTACTTGTACTTTGGCTCCTGAAGAAGATGAGTTTATTGTTGATTATTTGATTAGAAATTTTGATATTGAGGTGATGAATATTAATTTACCTTTGAAGTTTAGAGAGGGTGTTTGTAATTGGGAGAAGAAAGAATTGTCTAGTGAAGTTAAGAAATGTTTGAGACTTTATCCTCAGGATAATGATACTGATGGTTTTTTTGTTGCGAAGATTAAGAAATTGAGTGATAAATGTTTGTCGGGAGTTAGAAAAAGATGAAAATCAGAAAAATGGATCCTGAAGATTTTGATAATGTAAAAAATGTGATTCAAAATACCTTATTTGATATTTATGGTTCCGATAAAATAAAATGGGAAGATTTTAGTAAATATGATATTGTTTTTGTTGCAGAGGAAGAGAATATGATTGTTGGGTGTGTTGCAATTAAAAATGTTGATGATGATTGGGCGAAGTTGAAGAGAATGTATATTCTTCCAGATTTTCAAAAAAGAGGTATTGGTAATGAATTATTGGATAAATGTATTGAATATTGTCGAAATTCTAATTTCTCAAGAATTATTTTAACAACCTACCTAGAGATGGAGGGAGCTGTTAAATTCTATAAGGGAAAAGGATTTGAGATTGTTGATAACCCAACGGATAAATATTTTACAAATTCTAAACTAAAAGAATATAATGCAAAGCAGATTGTGATGAGGAGAGAATTATGAAATTCAATGTAATGGATAGGAGTAAGAAGAAAAAGTTTATTTTGGGAATTAATGATTTTGGAATTGAGAAAATTGACGAGGTTTTGATTAAGTGGGGGAATGAGAGAGTTAAGGCTTATAGTGGGGATTTCTCTCGTGATGAGATTGATAAATTAAAATATATTTTACCTGTTGAGGATATTGGCTTGTATGTTGGCAAGGATGCTGTTAGTAAAAAAACTGGTGCTCATGAATTTCGTTTGACTTTGGATGCCGTTAGTGTTTGGAAAGATAAAATAGTTGATAATATTATTGAGGTTGATGAGAAACAAGAGGATGTTTGGTTCTCTGGTACTGATGTTGAATTAGGTAAAGAACAGATTGGAAAATTAAAAGGATTTGTTGTTGTTAAATCGAAGAAGGATGGCGATTTTATTGGTATTGGAAAAATTGGAAAAGAAAATATTTTGTATAATTCTTCACCAAGAGGAAGGCATAGAAAAGTAGATGTTATAGGTTAGATTTTTATAGTCAGTCTTTTTTGATATTTTATGGATGAATATGAATTTGAGTGTTATGTGAAGGCTGGAAAGATTGCTAGTAGTGTGAAGAAGTTTTGTTCTGAGATTGTTAAGGATGGTGTTAAGTTATTATATATTGCTGAAAGTGTTGAGGGGAAGATTAGAGAGTTGGGTGGTGATGTCGCATTTCCTGTTAATTTGAGTATTGATGAAATTGCTGCGCATTATACTCCGATTCCGAATGACGATAAGGTTGCTAGTGGTTTGTTGAAGATTGATATTGGTGTTTGTGTTGATGGATTTATTGCTGATTTTGCTGTTTGTTTTGATCTTACTGATGATGGTAAGTATGGTGAGATGATTAAATTGAATAAGAAGGTTTTACAGTCTGTGATGGATTTTGCTAATGTTGATATGGTTGTGAAAGATGTTGGCGAGATTGCTACTGGTGTTTTGGAGGAATTTAATGATGAGAATGATACGAATTATAATCTGATTCATAGTCTGTGTGGTCATGGTGTTGATAAAGACACTATTCATACTGGTTTGATTATCCCAAACCATAAAAACAATTCTAATAAGAATTTAAAAAACATGGCTTTTGCCGTTGAGCCTTTTGTTACAACTGGTATTGGTGATATTTATGAAGGTGGTGGCGGTAATATTTATTGTATTAAGAGAATTTCTAGTGTTCGTGATAGAGATGCTAGAGATGTATTGAAATATATTTTAGAGAATTATAAGAGTCGCCCGTTTTGTGAAAGATGGTTGAAAGATGCTGGTTTTAAGAAGACGAGGTTTGTTTTGAATTTGTTGGAGAAACAAGGTGTTTTTTATCATTATCCTATGTTGATTGAAAAAACCAAAGGTGTTGTTAGTCAAGTGGAGAATAGTTTTGTGATTTTTGGTGAGAAGGTTGTCTGTTTTACGGAATAGATTTAATTTCTGACTTCCGATATCGGATTTTCTATTCTTGATTTCGTTATAGTAAATCTTTAAAAGTATGTTTCGCTATTTTTTTTTATTGGGTGCGTAGTATACTGGTAGAATGGCCGGCTCCAACCCGGCAGAAGTGGGTTCGATTCCTGCCGCGCCCATTTTAGGTGTTTTTTGGATAAGATTTATATAGTGGAATATATATTTTATTTTATGGCTGAGACTAGTTCTGTCGAGCAAAATTTGAAATCTGGATATGTTCCACGTGGTGGTATGAAAGATTTGCCTGTTTCTAATCAAATTAAGGATGTTGTTAAGAAAAAGGAAGCTGAAAAAGTTAAGAAAGAAATGGATAAATTTGTTGAAGAAGTGAAGGCGAAATTCAAATTTGTTGATGGTATTGGTATTGTTCCTGCTCAAGCCTCTAAGTTGATTGAGGACGAATATGATATTAAAGAAGAGGATAAAAAAAGAGATCTTCTGCATTTATTAGTAATTATTCCAGAAAAGAAATTTAAGGAGTTGCCTAAAGTTAAAGTTGAATTAATTAAGATTGCTACTAAAATTAATAGTAAATTTTGGGTTCATGTGATTACTCTTATCGATTTATGGAATTTAGGATTGGATTCCAAATTTGAAGTTTTTGAGGCATTTAGTATGAGTTATCCTTTGTATGATAAGAGTGGTGCTTTGGCTGGTATTAGAGTTGCACAAATTCATAAAAGTTTAGTTCTTCGTAAGTTTGAAAAGTATGTTACGACTTATGTTATTGGTGGTAGTGTTGTTAGGGGTGATACTGTAAAAACAAGTGATGTTGATGTGATTGTAATTATAGATGATACTGATGTTAAGAGAATGGGTAGAATTGAATTACTGGAGAAATTGAGAGGAATTATTTATTCTTATATTGGTGAGGCGATAGCAATGGGTGGTGCTAAGGTTGATTTGAATGTTCAAATTTACTTATTGACTGATTTTTGGGAGAGCGTTAAGGATGCTCATCCTGTGATGTTTACTTTTATTCGTGATGGTGTTCCTATGTATGATAGGGGAGCATTTTTACCTTGGAAGAGTTTATTAAAATCTGGTAGAATAAAACCTTCTCCTGAGGCTATTGAAATGTTTATGAGTGCTGGCGATAAGATGAAAGAAGCAATTGGTAGAAAAATTTTTGACATTGTTATGCATGATTTATATTGGGGGACTTTGACACCTACTCAGGGTCTTTTGATGTTATATGGTGAATCACCTCAGGGACCTAAGGATACGGTGAAAAGATTAAGAGAAGTTTTTATTGTGAAAGAAAAGTTGTTAGAAAAGAAATATGCAGATATTTTAGAAGAAATTGCAATTAAGTATTATAAGGGTTTTGAACATGGTAAAGTTAAGCCTGGAGATATTGACGGTAAAATGTTAGATAAGTTGTCTAAAGATGCGATTGAATATGTTGAGCGATTAAAGGAATTGAGATTGCAAATTGAACAGCGAAATCAAGAAAAGGGTATTGATGAGATTTATGATGGTTTGTTTGATATGTTGTCTGCTTTATTAAAGGAAAAAGAAGAATCTAATGTCATTAAAGCTTTTGACAAGGCTTTGGTAAAAGAAGGAAAGTTTCCGAAGAGATACTTGGATAATATTAAATTCGTTGCAAAAATAAAGAGAGAACTTGCTGATTTTGAAAAGACTGTTGAGAGTAAAGTAAAATCAAAAAAAGATAAGGTTAATGAAGAAAAGACTGTTAAATTTAGAAGAGATGTAGAGAAAGCTAGGAAACTTGCGAGCGTTGTTACTAATGCTTTGATTGAGTATACACAAAGGTGTGATTTTCTGTCTATGGATAGATCAAGATTCCTTGTGAAAGCTAAAGATCGAAATGCTGAAGTATTTTTCTTGAAAGATGTTTTTGCTGTTGAAGGTCCGAAGATTTGGAAAGTTGATGGTAGTAAAATTGTTGAAGGTAATAGTCAAGAATTAGAGAAGCAGATTTTGGAACAAAAGAATAAAGAAAATAAGATTGACGTTTCTGCTTTGAGTGTTTTGAAAAAAAAGTTTGGTGAGTTTGAGTTAGTTTATTAGAGTTTTGGAAAGTTTTTTATTATTTCTGAGATCGAATTTACTAAATCTTTTAGAGCTTCAATTGAAATCGTTTTATATTCTCCTTTGATGAGAAGTAGAACTTTTTCTTTTTTTTGGTATTGAATTGGCGAGGCTTTTTGTGCTTTTTTTATGTTGAGTATTTCTATTAAATTATCCGAGTTTTTTTGTGAGATTATTTTTTGGGTTATTTTTGTTTTGAATGTTTTGATTCTCTCGTTTGCCTTTGTTGAAATTTTTGTGTTTTGTGTTTTGTTTGAATAAAGCAGAAATGCGTTTATTGTGTGTGATGCTGTCAATGCTAATTCATTTATTATTCCGATTAGAAATCTTTTTTCTTCGTAATTGTAATAATTTTCAATTAATCGCCTTGTTGTTGATAGATGATATTTTGCCCATGTTAATGATTCGTCCCATATTTGTGTCATATCTATTTTTGAGAGAATTTGTTTTTATTGATTGTTGTGATAGAAAAGAGGATAATGAATTAAAAAATCATTCATTGAAATTTTTTGTATATTCTTTAGAATCTAATTCTTTTAATAAACCTTTAAACCATTGGAATATTGTTGTGAAATATCCAAACTTATCAAATCTTCTTGAAGAATAATGTATGAGCATTGTCAGATTTAATCTTAACTTTATTTTTTTTAATTTATGTAACTTTTTACTAAATCTCGTATCTTCTGAAATATAATTTGGGAATCCTCCTACTTTATTGAATAAAGATTTTCTAATTGCTAAATTACTTCCGACAATAAAGCCTTTCCCTATAGAATTTGCTATTGGTAAAACTAAATAAATGAAAAAATCATGAGAATTGTAAAGTAGAAATTTTAAGGGATTCTTTGACGAAAATAGAATTAATTCTGAAATTCCTTGCAACTGTTTATTATTTTTAAATGCATTATTTACTTTTTTTACCCAGTTTTTATTAACTTTCCCGTCAGCATCTATGAAACAAATTATTTCTCCAGAAGAAATCTTAGCTCCATAATTTCTTGCTGCAGCGATCCCTTGAGTTTTACAAGATACAACTTTATCTGCATATTTTCCTGATATTTTAGAAGTTCTATCTGTACTATTGTTATCAACAACAATAATTTCGAAGTTTTGATATGTTTGTTTTTTTAATGATTTTAAGAGATCTTCAATATATTTTTCTTCATTATATGCTGGGATAATTATGCTAATGTTTTTTTCATTCTTTTAGTTTTATGATTGCCTCTGCAATATCGCCATTTGTTTCTTCTAGTGCTTCAATTACTGTTTCTTTGTCTTTTTGTGTTTGAGATATTACCATCTTAATATCATCTTCTGTATATTTTTCTATTTCTTCCTCAATCTCTTCTTCATTTGAATTTTCGTATTCTGCATGTCCAGATACCTGGTATGTTTCTTGTCCTTGCATCATTACTTTTAGTACATCTGGATTATTTATCACTAGATCTCCATCTGTTGTCTTGAATATAACTTTTGTTGCGTGGATAGATGTTTGTGCAATGCCCATCTTCTTCATCATTGCTTGCATTTGTTTTGGATTGATTCCGGGTATCATTTTATATAAAAAAGTGTAATAATAATTCTAGTACGACTGTTATGACGACTAATCCGATTACCATACTTGGTTTAATTTTGAACTTTGAGTTATATTCTTCTTTATAACGCATTAGTCCCCCTGTTCCTCCAAACATTCCAGTTTCTGCCATATTATTTATTATTGATAATAGTTTTTAAGTTTTGGGATTAGATTATAATCTGTATCCGAAATTGAATTCCGGATATATTTTTTGAGTCTTTGTCTTTTACAAAACTTTATAAAATAAAATGGAGTGAATATTATTATGGGTTTGAGAGAGTTATTGCATAATTTACCTGAGGTTGTTTCTCCTACTGAGAAGAAGGTGAATTTTAAGGTTGCTTTGAAATGGACGATTATTATTTTAGCTGCATTTTTTGTCTTATCTAATATTCCTTTATTTGGTATTAGTGAAAGTTCTATGAGTCAATTTGAATATTTAGCTATTTTGTTAGGTACAAGTTTTGGTTCGATTATTACTTTAGGTATTGGTCCTATTGTTATGTCGTCTATTATTTTACAGTTATTGAGTGGTGCTCAAATTTTAAAAATTGATACTAATACTGACGAAGGGAAAAAGTTTTTTCAAGGTTTACAGAAATTGTTAGCATTTTTATTTGTAATTTTTGAAGCTATTATTTATGTTCTAATGGGTGGAATTTCCGCATTACCTGGTATGACGTTGATTGTTATTTTACAATTGTGTATTGGTGGCTTTTTGATTATGTTTATGGACGAGGTTGTTCAAAAATGGGGATTTGGTAGTGGAATTTCGTTGTTTATTGTTTCTGGTATTGCTTGGCGTTTATTCTCTCAATTATTCCAATTTATTGGGACCTCTGGTCAATTCGCTGCTACTGGTAAGATTCTAGCGATGGTGGTTTCTTTTGCTTCTAATGATTGGGTTGGTGTCATGCTTGCCTTAGTTCCTGTTTTAATTACGGTTGCATTGTTCTTCTTGGTGGTTTTTGCGCAGAGTTTGAAAGTAGAAATTCCTTTATCGTATAATAAACTTCGAGGGTATGGTGTTAAGTGGCCTTTGCAGTTTTTTTATGCTGGAGTTATTCCTGTAATTCTGGTTTCGTCTTTTACTGCAACGTTACAATTGTTTGGTGGACTTTTGCAGAATTGGTTAGGGCATGCTACTTTGTTAGGTGGTTTCGTTAATGGTAGAGCTATTAGTGGTTTCGCATTTTGGATAGGCCATACTAATATGGTTGATGTTATTATTACGGGTGGTTTTAGATGGGCATATTTGATACAGTCTATTTGTCATGTTCTATTTTATATGGGATTTTCCGTTTTGTTCGCATTCTTCTGGGTTAGTACTTCCGGACAAGACGCAAGGAGTCAGGCGAAGAAGATTATGAGTAGTGGGATGAGTATTCCTGGTTTTAGAAAAGATGAGAGAGTTTTAGAAAGTATCTTGAAAAGGTATGTTGGTCCTTTGACAATTATGGGTGGTGCTGCTGTTGGTTTGCTTGCTAGTGTTGCTGATTTGTTTGGTGCTTTAGTTGGTGGAACGGCTATTCTTTTAGCTATAATGATTTTGTATCAGTTATATCAAAATATTGCACAACAGTATGCTTTAGATATGAACCCAGCAATGAAAAACTTTTTTGGTAGTTAGTTTTTAATTGCTGTGTCGTCGCATAAAATTGTAGACAAATTTTAACTTGCTCCAATCCGCAGAACTTCGTTCTTTGCGTTAATGAACCCAGCAATGAAAAATTTCTTTGGTAGTTAAAATCGGAAGTTTGATATTTGATATTTTTGAGAGTTAGTTTTATATAGTGTTTTTATTTAGATAATTTATGAATATTGTTGATATTATGAGTGCTTATGCTATACCTTCTATTATTATAATTGGTATGATGGTGACGACTATTTCTACTTTACTTTTGAGAGCGTTTACTGATCAGGATAAGTTGAAAGGGTTGAAGGCTCAACAAAAAGAGTTGCAAAAGAAAGTGAAGGAATGCCAGAAGAAAGGAGATTTTTGTCAATTGGAAAAATTGAATAAGGAAGCCATGGATGTTAGTATGAGTGTTATGAAATCTTCTTTTAGTGGGAAACAATTCTTAATTACGTTTGTTCCGTTTATTCTTTTATTTAGTTGGTTGAGGGAATTATATGTTCCTATTTTGGGTACAAAGTGGTTATGGATATATTTTGCATCTGCGATGGGTTCTAGTATACTTTTGAGAAAATGGTTAAAGATGGCGTAGATATTTTCTTTTGCAAAAGAAAAGTCCTGGGAAAAGAAAACAGATATTATTTATTTTTGTTTGGTTAATTTAGTAAATTCCTTTGGTTTCTTGATACCAAATTCTGATATTATTCCCGTCAGTAGTGTATAGGATGTTTTATCAAATGCTGGATATACTGGTCTTATTCTTTTATTTCTTTCATCCCAAACCTCTTTCCCTTTTCGTTGTTCTGTTTTTACTTTGTTAGTTATTTTTAATGAGATTCCACATGAGAATCTTGGAACGTTGTAATTTTTAGCAATTTTACATAAGGTGTGCGTGCCGATTTTATTGTAAACTGCTGTTTTTGTAAAAGCATCTGCTCCGAACAAAAATAAATCACATTGTTTTAATAATTCCTCTGCTGCTAAATCTGGTCCTATTATTACATTGATTCCCAATTTGGATAATTCTCTTGCTGTCATTCGTCCTTGTCGTAGTGGCTCTACTTCTGTTGTATAAACAGTAAAATTCTTCTTGTGTTTCTTTGCGTATTTTAAAATATCAATTACTGTCGATGAATGACAATGTGTATAAATTTTCATATCGTCCTTGATTAGTTTAAATGCATGTTTAGAAATATGATTATGAGAGTCTCTTATCTCATTTAATATGGTTGTAGCGATTTTTTCTTTGTTTTTTGATAAGCTTATTGTTTTGATTGAATTTTGTAGTAATGGTTCTGTTGATCGGAGAGATAAAATTTCTTTTTGAGATTCTTTTGTCGGGTTTAATAAATAAGCTTGTATTCCTGCCTTTGCTATATTTTCTGCGCCTTGTATTTTTATGGATTTGATTTTACTGATGAGAATAGTATATTTTTTATTTATTTTTGTAGTTTTCATTATATTATTAATAATTTTCCATATAAAAGATTTTTGAATTCTTTTATAATGACAAAGCTTTTATATAGTTAGATGGTTACAAAAATAATATTAAGAATTGGTATGTTTATATGATAGAAATGTTAATGAAACCTAAAAGAGCAGAACGGAAACCGTGGGAAATGTTTTTTATTGGTTTATTTTATGCGAGTATCTCTTTTTTGTTTGTTGCGTTAATCTTTGGTGCTGATGATGTTTTGAAGGAAGGGTCTGGGATATTATTAGTAACTTTTACTGTTATATGTTGTTTGCCTTTTATTTATTATATTATTAAGCTAGAAGAAAACAAAGATGTACAAATCAGTGATTCTGGGAAATTGATTAAAGAACACAGTAAGGCATTGAGGGCAATGATGTGGTTATTTTTGGGATTTGTTGTAGCTTTTTCATTTTGGTATATCGTTTTGCCTGGATCTGCGGGACAAAATTTCAACTTTCAAATTAGAACATTTTGTGCAATAAATAATCCGAGTAATTTTCAACAGTGTATTAGTAGTTATGGGGCATCTGTTACTGGTGCTGCAACAAAAATGGGTTCTTTCTTAGCAATTTTCGCGAATAATATTTCGGTGTTAATCTTTACTTTGATTTTTTCATTAGCTTTTGGGGCTGGAGCGGTTTTTATCTTAGTTTGGAATGCTAGTGTTATTGCTGCTGGTATTGGAATTTTTGCAAAGGGGCGTTTGGGACAGTTGCCAATTGGATTTCTTAGATATATGATTCATGGTATTCCAGAAATTGCAGCGTATTTTGTTGGTGCTTTAGCTGGTGGTATTATTTCTGTTGCCGTTGTTAGGAAAGATTTGAAGGGTGAAAGAATGTGGAGAATATTGGAAGATGCTTTGATTCTTTTGATTATTGCGATTCTTATTTTGCTTATTGCTGCTTTTGTTGAAGTATATATTACTCATGCAATATTTTGAGCCTTTTGGGAAAAACAAAGGCGTATATTTGTAATTGTTTGATAGTAATTCTTATAAAGTATTTTTTATTAAATATTATATGAATTATATTTTGATATTAGGAATTTTTGTAAGTTTTATTTTGACTTTGTTAGTTTTGCCTAAGTGGATTAAAATTGCTAAAAAAATAGATATGACCTGGGAAGATATGAATAAGGTTGGACATCCTAAGAATGTTGCTGCTAGTGGTGGTATCGTTGTTGTTATGAGTTTTATTGTTGGAGTTTTGTTTTATTTGTTTTTGAAAACTTTTGTAGTTGGAAAAAGCGGTTTTGAAGTGGAGATTTTTGCGCTTTTGGCTGTTGTTTTAATTTTAGCTTTGATTGGTTTGACTGATGATTTGTTAGGTTGGAAACATGGCGGATTAAGTAATAGGTCGAGAATTGCTTTAGCTATTATGTCGTCCATTCCTTTGGTTGTTATTAGTGCTGGAACTCATACAATTGCTTTACCGTTTATTGGAAGTGTTTCTTTTGGGGTTATGTATCCATTATTATTGATTCCTTTAGCTGTCTGTTTTGTTACGACAACTTATAATTTTTTAGCTGGTTTTAATGGTTTAGAAGCTGGGCTTGGTGCTTTGATTTTGAGTTTTTTGAGTTTTGTTGCTTTTGTTAATGGTTCTCCTTGGTTAGCTATTATTGGTTTGTGTATGGTTGCCTCTTTGATTGTTTTTTTAGTTTTTAATTGGGTTCCTGCTAAAGTTTTTCCTGGAGATGTTTTAACTTATGCAGTTGGTGCTTTGATGGTTGGCATGGCGATTTTAGGAAACTTCGAAAAGATTCTCTTGATTGTATATATTCCGTTTTTTATTGAATTTATTTTGAAGATTAGGGGTAGATTAAAAAAACATTCCTTTGGTAAAGTTAATAGTGATGGAAGTTTGTCGTTATTGTACGATAAGGTTTATGGCTTGACTCATTTTGGTATATGGTTTTTGAGCAAGTTCAAAAAGAAAGTTAGTGAGAAGGATGTTGTATATTTTATTTATTCTCTTGAATTGATATTTATTTTGATTGCGTTATTGTATATGATTTTTTAAGCGAAGATTTTTAAATTGTAATTATTAATTATCTTTATGCAAGAAAAAGAGAATGTGTTTTTTAAGAAAGTTTATTTTTGGATGTTTATAGGATTGTTTTTATCTAGCTTGTCTGCTTATTTTGTTGTTACCTCTCCTGCTCTACAAAATTTAATTTTTGGGAATTCTTTTATGATTTTTGTTTTATTTATTATTGAGATTATTATGGTTGTTGCAATTAGTGCTGCTACAAAGAAGTTGTCTGCCGATAGTGCAATGTTTTTATTTTTTATTTATTCGTTTGTTAATGGTTTGACTCTGAGTTCTGTGGTTCTTATTTATACTACTGCATCTATAGTTTCTGCATTTGTTATGGCGTCGATCATGTTTTTAGCTATGGCGGTTTATGGATTGGTTAGTAAAAAAAATATGAGTGGATTTGGGCCTGTTTTGTTTGGTGCTTTGATTGGTTTGGTTGTAATGATGATAATTAATATTTTTATTAAAAGCGAAACGTTTAATTTGGTTATTGGTCTGATTGGTATCGTATTGTTTATGGGAATGACTATGTATGATAATAATATGTTAAGGAAGCTGGTGAAAAATATTAATGGAGAGAACGAATTGAATAGATTTGCTGTTGTTGGTGCTTTAAGGTTGTATTTGGATCTAATTAATTTGTTTTTGAGCGTGTTAAGGGTATTTGGTCGGAGAAGATGAATACAACTTTTGACATCTGATTTTCGACGTCTGACGTTTTGAGAATTAGTCTGTAATATCTTTCTTTGAAAATGTTTTTAAACTGATTTGATTTGATTTTTTGATGAATAGTGAGATTTTGAATAAAGCTAAAGAATTGTCTAAGAAACAATGGATTAAGTGGGTAGTTGTTTTAATTTTAATGGTTACTATTATAGCTTTGAGTAGTCAAATTAGACTTTCAAATCTTGATTTACTAAAAGATGAAACTACGGGTGACTATATTCCTTTGGCACTTGATCCTTATTATTTTATGAGAATGGCGGAAACGATTATGGATACGGGTAATAATCTCCCAGAGTATGATTCTTTTAGGTCGTCTCCTGAAATTGATATTCTTTGGTTGGATGAGATTCTTCCTAGTGTTCTTGCACATTCATATAAATTGATTGGTAATGTGTTTGATATAAGTTTTAGATTTTATGATGTAATTTCACCAGTAATTTTTTATATTATTGGTATTATATTATTTTTTATATTATGTTATGTTTTAACTTCGAATAAATGGTTAAGCTTGGGGGCATCCTCTTTTTTAGCTGTTGTTGGGTCATATCTTTATAGGACTATGGCCGGATTCTCTGATCACGAATCTATTGGTATGGCTTCTTTATTTTTATGTTTTTTAGTTTTTACTCTAGCGATAAAATACTTGTCTAATAAGAAGAGTAGAGTTTGGTGGAAATCTTTAATTTTTGGCGCTTTAATTGGGTTAACTACTACGATAGTAATAGGTGCATGGGGTGGTGTTGCAAGTTTCTTGTTTATTATATTTCCATTGAGTTATTTTTTAATATGGATTTTCAATAGTCGTAAAAAAGATTTGAGTTTTATTTATAATAGTTTGATAATGTATTTTTCGTGGATAATCTTCACTTTAATAATGGGACTTCTATTCCATTTAAGAGGTGTTAGCAATTATTTTACAGGAACTACGGGAATTATATCATTAGCAATATTTGCTTTTATGATTATTGATGGGATTTTCCAATTTTTTGAATTTAAATTTATTAGAGAGAAGTTTAGGGTCTTATATAGTTTGGTTGCTAGTGCGGTTCTTGGTTTTATAGGATTATTCATTATTGGTAAAAATCCGTTTAGACTGTTAGGTGAAATTGTTAAATATTTAATAAAGCCATTTGGTGATAACCGTGTCGGCTTGACTGTGGCTGAGAATGCCCAACCATATTTAGTTGATTGGATAGGTAATACAGGTTCTACAATTTTTTGGTTATTTGTTTTTGGTATAGCTCTATTTGGTGTGCAATTAATGCGTAATATTAAGAAGACGAATCATAAAGTTGGATTTATATTCTCGTATCTATTCATGATTTCTGGTATCTTATTTTCTAGAATTTCGGCTGTAAGTTCTTTTGATGGTATTAGTTTTATTAGTAATATGTTTTATTTTATTCCTTTATTGTTTTTTTGGATATATCTATTTTATTTATATTTTAACGATAATTTCCGATGGAAACCCTTTGAGTGCTTTTTATTTTCTTGGATGTTTTTTACTATAATATCTGGAAGAGCTGCTGCAAGAATGTTTTTTGCGATAACTCCTTTTGTTTGTTTTATGGCTGCTTATTCTATTTATAGGCTGATAAAAGAGTATAAAGTATCTAAGGATGATGTTCTAAGAATCGTTTTGGTTATTTTGATTATTTTTAGTTTAGTTGTTTCTACTATTGCTATATCTAAATCATATCAATCTATAAAATATACAGCACAGTATACTAGTCCTTCTGCTCATGCCCAATGGCAAAAGGCAATGAAGTGGGTACGTGAGAATACGGATGAAGATTCTATTTTTGGTCATTGGTGGGATTATGGGTATTGGGTTCAGACTCTTGGCGAGAGAGTGACTATAGCTGATGGTGGTTATCATCCTGCTTCTGTAGTTCATCCGATTGGTAGGTATGTTTTAACTACTCCAAATCCAGAAACTGCATATAGTTATCTTAAAACTATGGACGTTGATTATCTTCTAATTGATCCAACGGAAATAGGCAAGTATTCTGCTTTCTCAAAAATTGGTAGTGATGAAAATTGGGATAGGTTTAGTATGATTCCAACTGGTGTTTATGACCCAACTCAGGTTAAAGAAACTGCGAATGAAACGATTATGGCTTATAATATTAGAGGAGTTGTCGATGAAGATATGAAGTATGATGTAGATGGGGATGGTATTGATGAGCTATTCTTACCAGGTCCTAGTTATGATGAGATAGGAAGTCCAACATATAGGGCCTATTTAGGCGCCGTTCTGTTTAAAAAAACTGATAATATGTTATTGCAGTCAGAGGGGATCTATCTTTATAATAATCAACAATATAGATTGCCGGTTCGTTATACTTATTTTGATGATGAGTTATATGATTTTGGGAATGGTGTTGATGCTGTAATTATGGTCGTGCCAGGTGTTAGTAGTAATAGTGTTGATATGTTTGGTGGTATGATTTATTTAAGTCCTAAAGTTAAAGATAGTTTGTTTGCTCAGGTGTATTTATTGGATGATGCTTTTGGTCAGTATTCTAATATTGAATTGGTTCATGAGGAGTTAGATGACGTTGTAAATAGCGTTAGGGCGTCTTCTAATGGAGTATTTGATAAACATGAGTTTATGTTCTACAATGGTGGATTTAGAGGCCCTATTAAGATTTATAATGTTAGCGATTATCCTGTAGGAACGTCTGTTTATGAAGAGTTAAAGAAGGAATGGTCGTCTGAGGAAGGAATGTTTGGTTCTTTTGATTATTTGTTTGAGTAAATGTGAGATAAAATACAGAGTGGTTCAGGTTTAATTAAGAATAGTGAGTCAAATTATTCGTTTCTTTTACCCCATTTACCTAATAATCTTCTTAAGAATTCAATAAATTTAAAAGATATTTTAAAGAGTCCTATTTTTATTAAAAGTATTCCTATAGTGACCTGATTTATTCTTTTTAATTTTAATATTTCTAAAATCTTAAAATGTTTATCTAATTTTATTTTATTTTTGTATTTGTCTTTGTTTAATTTATCTTTTGTATTATTTAAAACTCCATAGATTGCTAAGTAATTATACAATTTGAAATAAATAAAATCGTTTTCATATTTTTCAGATAAGTTCTTTTCTTTAAGAAAGTTTTCTAATAAATCAATACTTTCAAAATAATTGTTTATTCTTCTTTCTGCATTTGCATATGATGTTAGAGAACCTTCATGAAGATAATAATTGTAAAGATATTCTTTTTCGAGAGTTATTCTTTTTGCATAATAAATTACTTTACAAGAAAAATCCATATCTTCAGCGACATAAATATCCGGGAAATATATTTTATTTTCGGTTAGCAATTTCCTTTTTATTAATTTAGACCAGGGGGCCCATGCAATCTTTCTTTGTAGTGTTGATCTTAGAACTTTTTCTTTATTAAAATAATCTTTCTCATTTAGTAATCTTTTATCTAATATAATTTTATCTGTAAATACAAATTTTGGCTTTATGAAAACAATGTCTGCATTTTCTTTTTCTGCTTTTGTATATAATATTTCGCAAGCATTTTTTTCGAGCCAATCATCAGAATCTAAGAAGCAAATATATTTTCCTAATGCCTTTTTTATTCCTTTATTTCTACTTCTACCGGGCCCAGAATTAACTTTATTGTTTATTATTTTTATTCTTTTGTCTTCCTTTCTATATTCTTGTAATTTTTTTAGAGATTTATCGGTTGAACAATCATTTATACAAATCAATTCAATATCTTCGAGAGTTTGGCGGATGATTGAATTGATTGATTTATTCATATATTTTTCTGCATTATAAACAGGCATAATAATAGAGATTTTTGGGTTATTTATCATATAGGGAATAGTCTTAAATAGTTTTTATTATTTTGGGTATGATGAAACATGAGAAAAAACCATTGTTGTCGATTATTACTGTCTGTTATAATGAAGAAAAAACCATTAAGAAGACATGTGATAGTGTTTGTAATCAAATTTTCAGAGATTTTGAGTGGATCGTTGTAGATGGGAAGTCTACAGATAAGACGGTTGAAATAATAGATAGATACAAAACTGATATATTGATTTCAGAGGATAACGATGGAGTTTATGATGCTATGAATAAAGGTATAAAGAAGTCAAGGGGGAAATACCTATTGTTTTTGAATGGAGGAGATTATTTGATGAATAAAAATGTTTTACAAGAAGTTAGTATTTTGATCAAACAAGATAATAAATCGAATGATATTTATTATGGAGATTTAGAGTATGGTAATGGTGATATTGTAACTTTTGTAAAATCGATATTAGATAAAAAGTTTTTTATTACAAAGACAATTTCACATCAGGCAACGTTTATAAAAAAAAGATTGTTTGAGGAATATGGTAGATATGATGAAAAATATAAAATTAGTGCTGATTTCGATTTTTGGATTAAAACAATTATTGTTGGTAATGTTAAGACAAAATATTTACCGGTGATTGTTTCTGTATTTGATTTAAAAGGAATTAGTACAAACAGTAAGTTAGCCAAAAAACAGATTAATGAAAGGAATTCTATTTTACTTAGTTATAATTTGATAAACAAATATCAAGTTGGTTTAGCTAGAATGAAATCGACATTGTTAATGGTATTGAAGAGATTAGGTTTGTATAATTATATTAGGAGAATATATAGAAGTGTGGTGAAGAGATGAGAAAATTGATAAAGAAAAATAAAGTATTAAAGAAAATATTTGTCTTCCCATATAGGATTTATCAAAAGATAAAGTTTTTTTTGTTAACATTTTTTATTAAAATAGTCGGGATTAATAATGGAGAAGAGCGTTTGAAGTTGTTATCTAATAAAGATGCAAATGCTTTGATAAAAAAAGCCTTGAATTTAAATAAACCGTTTATGATTGCTAGGTATGGTGGAACTGAATTCTCTGTTATGTTGAAGCTTGGTGATTCGACTTATGAAAATTCAAATTTGAATATAGTAGCAGGTGTATTTCCTAAGAATGAAGAAACTGTAAAAAAATTTAGAGAAATATACTTTGAGGCGTCAAAATCAATTGATGTTTTAGCAGTATGGCTTTATAAATATTATTTTAAAGAAAAAGTTAGATTAATAAAAAAAAATCAAAATATTAAACATATTATCAGACTCGAAAACTTAGATCCATTCAAAAATTCTTGGATTAAATCATTAGAGGGAAAAAGGGTTTTAGTTATTCATCCATTTGAGGAAACAATAAGATACCAGTACAAAAGAAGAAAGAATATTGATATTATTCCAGAATTTAAAAGATTAGATATATTAAAAGCTGTACAGAGTGCTGGAGGAGAAAATACTAAATTTAAAGATTGGTTTGAAGCACTAGAATATATGAAAAACGAAATTTCAAAGAGAGATTTCGATGTTGCATTGATTGGTTGTGGTGCCTATGGACTCCCATTAGCTGCTTATGTGAAGAATATTGGTAAACAAGCAATTCATGTGGGGGGGGGTCTTCAATTATTATTTGGTATTAAAGGAAAAAGATGGGAAGAATCTGAAGCTATTAAATTTCCTGATAATTGGATATATCCATTATCTGTGGATACTCCGAAAAACGTGAAAAAAATTGAAAAAGCTGAAGGAGGATGTTATTGGTAATGGTACAAAAAATATTAATCAATTATGCTAATGATGCTTTTAAAAAAGCACAGAAGATAAATAGTAAGACAGGAATGGATGTTGGCGAGTTCGATAGAGTTATTGAATATTCTCCAAAAGGTATTGATAAAAAGTTCTATGGGAAGAATAAGCACATACTAACACAACTTCGTGGTGGTGGATACTGGCTTTGGAAGCCGTATATAATTTTAAAAACGTTAATGAGAAAAGATATTAAGGATGGTGATTTTATTTTTTATACAGATAGTGGTTCTTATTTTATTAATAAAATTGATCATATAATTGATTTGTCTAAGAAATATAAACAGGATATAATTTGTTTTGGAAGTCATAGTGGTTTAATGGAAAAGAAATGGACAAAAAGAGATGCATTTATTTTAATGAATCTTGATAAAAAAAGATATACCATTACATCTCAGATAGGCGCTGGTTTTATTCTTACTAGAAAATCTAAATTTTCAATTAAGTTTTTTAATGAGTATTTAAAATACTCGCAAGATGAAAGAATTATTACTGATTCTTGTAGTAAGTTGGGAAAAAATTATAGAGGATTTATTGAAAATAGACACGACCAAAGTATCTTTAGTTTATTATCTAAAAAGTATAAATTGAAAATATTTCGTCAACCATCGCAAATTGGGAATTCTGAGATTAAGGATTGGGAAGATAAATATCCTCAAATAATCGTTTCTACTAGAAAAAATGATCGAACATTCTTTGAGAAGATCAAATATCAAAGGGGTTGTTCTAAAAGCTTATTGGACTTTAATTACAGAATTCTTAAAATGATTTTTAAAAAGATAATTGTGGATAAAAAACTATGATTAAAGCTAAATTGAAAAAGCAACTGGATAAAACTCCTAAAATATATTCTTTTATAATTAAAATAAGAGAGATTTATATATATCTAATATCTTATCCTATAAAGGCCTATCTTAACATATTAAACAAAATATCGAATAAAAATGGTACTTCTAGCCATATAAAAGGAAATGAACACATTATTATTAGCCTAACTACATTTCCAAAGAGAATTGAAAATGTTTATTTGACTATTGAATCTCTTATGCATCAGAAAACAAAGCCGAATAATATTGTTTTGTGGTTAACAACAGAAGAATTTTCAAATAAAGAGATGTCTCTACCAAATAAATTAATTAATCTCAAAAAAAGAGGATTAGAAATAAAATTTTCTGATGAAAATTTAAAAAGTTATAATAAATTACTTTGGTCATTAAGGGAATATCCAAATAGTATCATTATTACTGTAGATGATGATGTTTTGTATGATTCGAAACTCATTAAAGATTTATATGATAAACATAAGAGATTTCCTAATGAAATTATTTGCCGAACGGCGCATCTTCTTGAAAGGAAATCTAAAAATGAAATGAAAGATTATAACAAACGAATTTATAATTTTATTGATAAGAAAGAAAACCCTAGCAATCAAATTATGGGGGAAGGTGTTGCTGGAATATTATATCCTCCAAAAAAATTAGATAAAGAAGTATTTAATCTAAAAAATATAAAAAGATTATCTCCAAATGCGGACGACATATGGTTCAAGGCGATGGCTCTTAAAAAAGGAACAAAATATGTTAGGGCAATATTTAATGAAAATAAGCCTGTGGTTGAAATACCTGGTTCTCAAAAGGTTGGTTTATACAAATTAAATCAGCTTAAAAATCAAAATGATAAACAACTAAAAAAGGTGTTTGAATATTATAAACTCTTCAATAAACTAAAAGATTAAAAAGAATCATATATTAAATGTATTATGAAATTTAAATTGAACCTTGGATGTGGGAAAGATATTCGAAAAGATTATATTAATGTAGATTACTACAAACACCCTGCGATAGATGTGGTTCATGATTTAAATATTTTTCCGTATCCATTTGAGGAGAATAAATTTGATGAGATTCTTCTTTTGGATATTTTAGAACACTTAGATGATTCACAAAAATGTATAAGGGAATTATGGAGAATATCAAAAAATAATTGTAGAATTAAAATAACAGTTCCGCATTATGCATCAGTAAATGCATGGGGAGACATGACGCATAAAAGGTCCTTTTCACAAAATAGTATGAAACATTTTGATATTAACGCAAAAGATGGTAAGAGTTTAGAATTCTATCAAAAGGAGAAATTTAATGTTGATATTAAATTAATAATTCCTAAAATATATAAGATATTTGGAATAGGCTTATTCATAAAATACTTACCAAAAATATATGAAAGATTTTTTGCTTATATTTTACCAATACAGGGACTAGAATTTTATTTAAAAGTTGTAAAATAAATTTAAATAGATAATAAGCATATCCATCTGTTCTTTTGGTTTTGATAATATCTTTTTATGTTTTTTCTTCAATAGTTTTTTTATAAATATTTTCTGTTTCTTTAGCACATTTTTCCCAAGAGAATTTTTTATATTGCTTATATCCTTTCTTAATCATGCTTTCTCGCAATTTTTTGTCTTCAATAACATTTTTTACTTTATTCAACATATCGTTTGAATCTTTGGGATTTATATAGAGTGCAGCATCACCACCTACTTCTGGCATACAAGATGTGTTAGATATAATTGTAGGGCATCCGCAAGAAAAGGCCTCTAAGGTTGGTAGGCCGAACCCCTCGTATAATGACGGGAAAACAAAACATAAGGCATTTTGATACATATAAGATAAAACATCACTATCTGCAAAATGACTTTCGATCTGACCTTTAATTCCTAATTCTTCAAACATATTTTTTTCTTCTTCACTAAACTCTGGTCCTGCACATACTATATGTAATTTTTTATCTTTCTTTAATAAAGGTACAATTGATTTCACCAAAGGCTGAAAGTTTTTATATGTCATTCTCCCCCCAACGAACAATACATATTTAGAAGGTAATTTAGGTGCATTTTGAGGTTTTTCCTTAACGGCTTTGAAAGAATTTCCGAAGTATACTACCTCAATTTTTTCTTCTGGTATCCCACAGAAGTCTATTAGATCTTCTTTTGTTTTTTCTGAAATAGTTATTATCTTTGTCGCTTTTTGAACTAACTTATTTTTATTTTTTGCTGAAAAATCAAACTTAAGAAACTCGTTTGGATACATTTCATGTGTCATATCATATACTGTAAGTATAAATGGCTTTTTTCCTATATATTTCAAAAAATATGGATCATAATATGTCGGATGAAATAAATCAAAATTTCCCTTCTTAAGTTCATGAATAATTTTTTTCTTATCTTTATGTCGATAAAGGGAACGATATAGACGGCCTCTCCCCGGGAATCTGATTCCCCAGATAAAATTATTAAAAGACACCTTGGGTGATTTTATGTTTGATAAAAAGGGCAATGTCTTTAAGTAAATATTCTCAGTCTCCTTGATGGGAAAAGAAAATCTAACTTTGTCATCTTTTTTAAATTCTCTCATTAACTCAACAAAATATCTTGAGATGCCACCAATTTTTTGTGTTTCGAATATTTGATTATCGTATAATATTTTCATGATATTATTCTAGAATTCTAATTAAAAAAAGGAGTAATCTCCTCGATATTCTCTCTAACCCAAGTATTTAATCTACTTACTCCCTCTTTAGGCGAAATTGTTGGTTCCCATCCGAAGTCTCTTTTCGCTTTAGAGACATCCATTACACAGATTTTTTGATCTCCTGGTCTCCATGTATCCCATCTTTTGTCAAACTTATTGTTATTTTCAGTTTCAATGTGATCAATTAGATATAATAGGGACATCGTATTGTTGGGCCCGCCTCCAACATTATAACACTGACCTGCTGTTGTTTCTATGTTCTGATGGGCCATATCATAAGCTTTTATCAAATCCTCTACCCATAAAACATCTCTAACCTGTTTCCCATCGCCATAAATTGTAATTGGCTTGTTTAAATTGTTGGCGATAGTGAACCATGCAACCCAACCTTGATCTTCTACTCCAAATTGTCTCTTTCCATAAATACATGATTGTCTTAGGACAACAGTCTTTAATTTAAAAATTCTGTTATAATCTCTAACGTATTGATCAGCACAACCCTTTGAACATCCGTATGGACTATGAAAGTCTAATAGCCTATCTTCAGTAATTCCTGTTGGCAAATTTTCATAAGCATATTCGTCACCATTATCTACTACTCCTAAATCCTCCATACTACCATAGACTTTATTCGTAGAAGAATAAATTAACGTTGGATTATTACCAGTTTTTTCTTTAGTTTTTCTAAGAGATTCTAATACATTAAATGTTCCAAAAGCATTAATTCTAAAATCTTCTCTTGGGTCTGTAATAGATGTTGTAACTGCAACCTGTGCTGCCAAATGTAAAATTAGATTAGAGTCTTCCATTAATGATTCTAATTTGTGTAATGTATTGACTTCTGTTATATCTCCTTGTACAAAATAGATTTTTTCAGGATATTTCGTTTGTAAATATTTTAAGTTAGCTTGAGTGCCTTTTCTACTTAGATTATCATAAATAACTACTTTGTTGCCCTGTTTTGCGTAAAACTCTGCGGCGTTTGTTCCAATAAAACCAGCTCCTCCGATAATTAATATTTTCATCTTTTTAAAAGAAGAAAGGGCTTTAAATATTTAATTATTCTAAAAGAATTTGATGCTTAACTTTATATTGAAATTTTGAATAAATTTAAGTACTTTGACAGCTGAAGAAAAATATGAGATATGTAATGACTGATGATAATGGTCTAATTGGAACTGGCTATATTTGATGGATTAAAATGTGATATAGAGGGTGGAGAATTCTCAATCATAAAATATTTTTCCAATCATCCGAGTAAATTCATCTTCAAAAAGGGTGTGATGGAATGGCATTTCTCAAAAGGGAATAAAAGCCAAAAAAAATATTCATAAACTTCATTAAATTTCTAAAAGAAAACAATTACAATTATTATTTCTACTTACCAAATAAACCAAGAAAGAAATTAAATTCTAAAAATGAAATAAAAAAAAATTATCTTTGATAATTTTTCTGCAAATCTATATACTAATATGTTTTACTTTGAAAAGTTATGAATTAGATTTTATTTTCTTTACCCAATAACTATTTGTTAATTTATTTTTCATCTCTAGCGTAAACATTTTTGAATACTTTTCATACCACTTCTTTAAGTTCTTATCATTTATCTCGGAGACATCGTTAATTATTACTATTGGAAATTGTTTATGCAAATCATCTAGGGGGGTATTAGTTTTTTCTACTATCGGAATTTGTCCCAAAATCAAAGATTCCCATGTCCGGGGGCAATCAAGGCCGTTACCAACTGGTGAAAAATTAAAAGCAAATCTTTTCTGAAGTTTCCACAACTCTGTGCGAGATAGTCTCTGTTTCTGAAAATATACATTTTTGTTTCCCTTTAATAAATCATGTAATTCTTTTCTTCGAGAACTTGTATAATTCAAATGAAAATTGACAAGGACTTTCATTTGGTTATTGTTCCTCATTTGAACAATCTTATTCAGCTCACTTTCTTGTTGTTTAGCATCTTTTTTTTGCTCTTGGAAGTATGGACTAGAAATCAGTATATGTAAATCTAGACCTATGGGAATAATTGTTACTTTGTTATCTAGTATATCATTGTTTTGTGCAAACCAATGAATTAGATATGGATTTTTCAATACATCCTTAAGGGTGGATGATGAGAAATCTGAATCTCCAGTAACAAGAATAAATTTTTGTTTTATCTTTGGTAAAAGTTTGTTTAAAAAATATTTCGACTCGTCTGTTTTAACATATATGACATTATCTATTTTTAGTTTTGTATTAATTCTTCTATATGTTAAATATCTGAATAGGTAATTTAATGTCAATAACTTCGATAAAAAATATTACCCGTTTGTTAAAAATTTAAAATATAAATATTCACTTTATGGACATAGACCCATTCGAGTAACAACAAATAATGATTCCAGAGAAACGAATATAAAAAGACATAAAAAATATCCAGGGATTTATTCAATATTAGAAGGGAAATTTATTTCTTCTCCTTTGGTTGCAAAAAAAATAATAGAAATGGTGAAATATGACTTCGATTTCTAAGGTGAATATTGGATTAATTGGATTCGGGAATTGGGGTAGGAAATATTTTGAAACCTTGGAAAACATTCCAAAGGCAAATTTAAAATATATCTATACAAACAACAAAAAAAATTTTCTCAACAATCCCAATTTAATTTTTACAAATGATTACGATGATATATTCTCAGATCCAGACATTAACGCAGTAATAATTGTAACACCACAAGAAACTCATTATAAAATTGCTAAAAAAGCATTATTGGCAGGGAAAAATATTTTGCTAGAAAAACCAATGTCATCTACCACAAAAGAATGCCTAGATCTAATAAATATTGCAAAGAAAATGTCTAAAACTATCACTGTGGGGCATATTTATATACATAATCCATCAATAATCTCCATAAAAAAAACAATAAAAGAAGGAAAAATTGGACAGATAAAATATATTTATGCTGAAAGAACTGGAATAAGCAAAAATATGACATCTACTGGGGCAATGTGGGAGTTAGCTCCTCATGATATTTACATTATAAACTATTTACTTAATGACTCTCCATTTGTAAAATATGCAGAAGGAAGCTATACAGATAATGTTTGCGACAATGTATATATCTCATTAAATTATCAGAGAAACATTAACGTATCTATTAGAGTAAGCAGAATAGACCCAAATAAATCTAGAAAGATGATTATTGTCGGAACTTGTGGCTCAATCGTATTTGACGAACTAAGAGAAGATAAAATAAAAAGATTCAATAAAGAAGGAATACTACAACCATATAAGAACGAAAAAAACCATCAAACTCCATTATTTCTTCAATGTATAAGTTTTATAAATTCAATTGAAAATACATTGAAACCAATTGTAACTGGAGAAGATGGGTCTGAAAATGTTAGGGTATTAGAAAAAATACAAAAACATATGGAAGAATCTAAAATTATTAACTAAAATTATCTTTATGAAGAAACTAATCAATATATTTCGGTGAACTTTCTTTTAATTGGAGTTTATATATTTTTCATACAAAAACTCTTTAAAGGTCTTTATTTTATTTTTGACATGGAACACAATGGAGTCTATTTGTACAAAGGATTACCAATCATTGCAAGAATAGGAATCCATGAAGCTACTATGAAGTTTATAAATGATAAATTTAAAAAAAACACAAAGATACTAGTTGTTGGTTGTGGTGGTGGAGCATTTGAGAAAAGACTATTAGAAAACGGATTTAAGGATATTAATAGTTCAGACATTATAATAGAAAACTATGAATTAGATGATCCAAATGTAGATTTTATACAGACAGACCTAAACAATGATTTTTCAAATTCGTTCAAGGATAAATTTGATTTAATTGTTGCCATAGAAGTGATTGAACATTTATATTCAACTTTTAATTTTTTATCGGAATCTAGAAAACTATTGAATGGTAAAGGGAAAATTATTTTTTCCACTCCAAATTTACATGCGAACAGTTCAATATTAGTAAATAGTCTACTATTCTATCCAAATTATTTTGTTGGCAAACCAGGTATTTATGGACATGTAAATCCTATCTTATATGGTGTGCTAGAATATCTATGTGATGTTACTAAGATTAAAATAATAAAGACTTTTTCATTAAAAGGTGTTGGAGAAAAATTATCAATAGTTAGGCTTTTCAAATTGTTCATTAAGAAAATTATGATGTTTCCAATCATAATTTATAGTTTTTTTAAAAATAGAAAAAATGAACTTAAAAATTTGAAGCATGAAATTGCGATTTACGTATTACAAAAAAATTAAGTTTTACTAAAACCATTTAAACTCATTTCTCTTATATAAGATATGAAAAGAAAAATCAAAATTAGAGGCGAATTCCATTGGGATTTCAAAGATTTCTTTGTGACAAATATTTTGTCTAAAAAACATAAATTGATTAGAGTAGAAAAGAACCCCGATATTACTATTGGTCTTGTCGAACCCACTCCTTTAACATCTGAATTTAGAAAATCTCCAAAAAAACTATTAGTTTCAGGAGAAAATTTATATTACAAAATTAATCTGTTTAAATTATTAGAATATTTTACTAAAAAAACAGGAATCAAATTGGATGTACTTAATAAGATTATTCCAAGGAGAGTTTTGAATATAAGTTTGGGTTTAATGAGAAGACAGTATTATAATTATGTAAAAAGTTTATCTAAGAAAAAATCTATTAATGAATATGCAATAATTTGTAATGATATTAAAGGAAGCAATATATTGAATTTACCATTCTTTTTTCAAGTAAATAAGATAGTAGATAGTTTTGATAGATTAAAAAATAAAAGCAGGACTGATTTAAGTAAAAGAAAAAAGTTTTGTTGTATTATTTTTGGGAATGGATCCGCTTTTGATAGAATAAGCTTCTTTGAGCAATTATCTAAATATAAAAAAGTAGATTGTTTTAGTGGTACAAAATATGCTAATGCAAAAAGCGAACTTCTTTCAAACTTTTGGGAAGATAATTCAGAATTTTATTCTCAGTATAAATTTGTGATTTGTTTTGAGAATTCATTTAAGCGTGAATATATTACGGAGAAGTTGCCAAATGTAATGTTGGATGGACCAATACCAATTTATCGTGGTGCCCAGAATGTTAATGAATATTTTGATACTAAATCATTCATTAATTATGATGATTATGGGAAATCTTATGCTAAAATGATTGAGAAAATTATAGAATTAGATCAAGATGATGTTAAATACAAAGAATTTGTTAGTAGGCCCTGGATGAATAAAAAGAATATATTAAAGATGGATAAAAAACAGAAAGAATTGAAGATGTTTTTGGATAAGATGATAGATAAAGATTAATAAATTTAATTTGTCTAAGAATAAGTTTAAATATATAGGAATCTTTTTTTTTATATGAGATATATTATGACCGGTGATAATGGATTAATTGGGACATTTTTGGATAAAAGGTTATTAGAGAAAGGTTATGAGAAGGTTTCTGGCATTGATTTAAGGAAGGGGAAGGATATTCTAGATATAAAAGATACACAAATATATAGAAATATTGATGTTATGTTTCATCTTGCAGCTCAATGTAAAATTAACAAATCGATTTCTGATCCTTCAATTTGTCATAGAAATAATACTGATGGGATATTCGAGGTAATGGAGTTCTGTAGAAAAAATAATATTAAAAAGATAGTTTATTTTTCTTCATCTAGAGTTTTAAGTAATGAAAGAAATCCATATACCGCTGCAAAGTTATATGGAGAGGAGTTATGTAAAGCTTATTACGATTGTTATGGTATTGAGTATATTATTATTAGACCATCTACTGTATATGGTCCAATGGATGATAGAACACATAGACTAATAGATATTTATATTAGATCTGCTATAAACGATAGAGATTTGGAAGTATATGGGGATCCAGATCTTAAAACCTTGGACTTTACATATGTTGATGATTTTGTGAATGCCATATTTTTAATATTAGATGGAGGATGGAACAAAGAATACAATATTAGTGGGAGAGAAGAGTTCAAGGTTCATGAACTAGCCAAAATGATTATCTCAAAATTAAATAGTAATAGTGAAATAATAATAAAGAATTCTGAAATTGCTCAACCACAGAAAGTTAGGCTGGATACTAGTATGCTTGATAACTTGGGATATATTCCAAAAGTTAATTTAGAAAGGGGAATCGATTTGTGCATAAATTTTTATAAAAAATTATTTAATTAAATTTACAAGATTCTGTTGCACCAGGTATTTTTTCCCAATCTTTGTTTTCTCGTAGTTTTTCATTTAATCTCCAAACTTCTTCCAATAAGTATGGTCTATAATGTTTTTCTCTTGCTAAAAATATAAGAGCATTTAGATCTTTTGGAAAACATTTCCCACCGAAACCTAAATTTCCGTCTGGTCCTGGGACATCAATATTTCTTCCAATTCTATTATCTAGAAGTATAGTGTTTTTTATTGTTTCGTAATTGATATTCAATTTTTTACAAATTTGGTTTAATTCGTTTGCTATAGCAATTTGAGATGCTAATATTACATTCGCACTATATTTGATCATTTCTGCTGTTTTATTATCTGTTAAGATGTAATTCGCATTTGGGAATATTCCCTTATAGAGTTTTGTAATTTTTTGTTTTAAAATTTCATCATTAGATCCAATAATAATTCTGTTTGTATTATTCATGTCTTCTAACGCGTTTTTTTCTCTTAAAAATTCAGGGTTAAATGCAAATGTATATGGATATCTTTTTTCTAATTCATCAGTGGTCCCTGAAACGGCAGTTGATCGGATTACGATACTAGGACAGGTTTGATATTTGTCGGTATATATTTTTAAAAGATCTAGAGAGTTATAAATTGCGGAATAATCTATTTCACCACTATGTTTCATTGGAGTAGGAACCGCAACAAAAATTATTTCTGATTCTTTGGCTAAATGGATTAGACATTCTTCATTATTGTATGGTTGTTTAAATTTGTCATAAGCTAAAATATCATGCTTTCTGCTCAATATTTTAGCAGTAGTTCCACCGACAAATCCCATCCCAATAAATCCTATCTTCATATTGTAAGGAGAAGTTATGTATTTATATATCTTTTGAAAAAAAGAGTTTGTAAATTTTTAGGTCTCTATTCCCTTCTTATTCTCTTCTGATTTTTATTTTTATTGCATTTTCTATAGGTGTTTCTGAAGCTAGTATTAAATATCCTCCTCCACCGGCTCCTGAGAGTTTCCATCCCTTAACTCCGTCGTTTTTATATTTTTCAATTATTTCATGAATCCATTGAGGGCATGTTGATGGGAACATTTTTATTTGTGCATCGAAACTATTTCTAAAACCTTTTGCGAATTTTTCAAAATCATTATTCCTTCAAAAGATTTTTTCCCAAGATTGCTTGATATTCCACTAATCATTGAAGTCTTTGGTACGAATATGAATTATACTATCTCTTCTTTATCTCCAATACAGTTATTGTAACATTTACATTTGCTTATACTTTTTAATTTTTTATAGAATTTAGGAATTGACTCAAAACAAAAACCGTTCTAGTTTAGGTTTTTTATATTTATAGAAGTTTATAGATAGAAATATTATATTCTCTAATACTTGTTTTAAAATTATTTAACTTAAAGGTCTTTGTTTTTTGAAAGTTTAATTGTCTGAAGGATTCACAAGACGCCCAGTTTTGTTCTGTAAAAAAGATAGGATCATAAATGACTAAAGATGCATTGTTCTTTTTTAATAATTCAAAATATTCTTTAGAACATAGTCCGCTATTTGGTAATGGCGGTATGAAAGTCTCACCCGTGTAATATGTTGCTAGCCAAGGAATATTTGTTATTATTGATGGGCTACCCATATTATTCAGTTCTTCATAAATTGAGTGATTATAAACACCCTCAGCGTCTGGCATTAATGCAAAGTTATCGATATTAAAATTACTATTTAGGATGAATGGAGGGTGGTCTCTAGAGGTTTCATATAATTGATTAAATGTTAAAAGCAGTCCAATTAAAACAATTATATATATTATCATTTTTCTTTTTGATTTTAGTAGTTTATTTATTGTATTGGCTTCGATAATAATTAAAAATATTAAAATGAAACAACTATATCTAGATATTGAAACAAAAGGAAAATTGAAAAATAACATTGAAAGAAAACTGGCTGTAAACATATAAATTATAAAATTGTCCTTTTTAAACCATTTATTAGGATTTTTAATAAAAGTAATAACATTCCCTCTTTTTTGAAATAATATTAAAGTTGTAAGAATTAATCCAATTAATGAAAGATATGAATTTCTAAATATCATTACGCCAATAAGTTTATGGAATTGAAATCCAAATTTAATTATTCCTGAATGTGTAAATTGTGAAGGTGGTAAAGGATTATATAAAATAAATGTAATTATAATAACTACAATATAAATGAAAATAATATCAAAATAAAAGAATTTTGAAAATTTTACTTTGTTTTTTAATGCTTTAAAGAAAACATACCCAATATAATGAAATAAAAAGAAAAAAGCAATCATAACTGGTTGAAATTGTCTAGAACCTAATAAGAAGAGTAAAGAGATTGCAAACAATATTAAATTAATGACTTTATTTTTATTTTTATATAAATAATTTATATAAAAATAACTACAGGCTAGTGTGAAAAATATCATAAATTGCTCAGGATATAGATTTCTACTAAAAGAAATAAAATCTAGCGATAAAGAAGTTAAAACAGTGGCCCAAAGGGCAGTTTCTGTAGAATAAATTTTATTTGTTAGGAGAAAAACAAATAATAATATCAATATTCCGAAAAAAAAGTATGAAAGTCTTATATTTAGTATTGTCTTTTGAAGTGGTTTAAATGCAAGATGTGCCCAACCGAACATTTGTGGAGGGATAATACTTAAGATTTTAAAGGATTCATCATATTGTCCTTTTGTCAAAATACCTGCTAAATATTTTCCTAAAGGAGGGTGATTCCAAACATACTGTACTCCATCTTTAAATCCCTGATGATGAATTTTAAGAGAACTGACTGCAAAGATTGCATCATCCTCACAAAAGAAGGGATAGTTTAGATTATAAAATCTGAAAAAGACTCCGAAGATTATCGAGAGAATAAGTATAAATATTAATATTTTTTTTAAAGTGATTTTCATTTGGTGATTGTTTTTTTCAATTTAATAGAAAAAAGGATAGTTCTTTTTATAAATTTTATTCTAGCTCTTATGCCGTCATTCCATGCCGATTTCCCATAAATTCTTTTTCCAAAAAGTACTGGGAATTTTATAATCTTATAATTTTTTTTCTTTGCCAGATAATACATATACAGGTCAAAAGAGAAGTCTTTTGGTGGATTTTTCATTAATTCAAGAAGAGAATTATGAAATAAATTTGGTTGTGCATTTATATCGTAAAGAAATTTTCCTAAATATACTGTTTCAATAGTTGACATTCCGAAAGTAAAAAAAGAATCTGTAATTGGTCTGCCATAACGTTTTCCTTTAACATAAGTCTTTTTAGGATTATTGCTTTTTGTAATTATTTCAAGTGCTTTTATTGTGTCTGCTAAATCTGTTTGCATGTCTGCATGGGTCCAACAAATAAATTCTCCTTTTGCCTGTTTTAATCCTTGAAAAATCCCGTTACCATATCCAATATTTTTCTTAATTTTAATGGACCTTAAGAAAATATATTTATTAGATAATTTTTTTATTACTTCGCTTGATTCATCATTTGACCCATTGTTTACTAGAATCAATTCAGCATTAATATTTTTTTTTATTACTTTGTTAAATCTCTTTACAATTAATGGTATATTCTTCTCCTCATTATAACATGGCACTATAACCGATAAATCTATTCTCTTCATATTGTAAAATACCTTTTCCATAAGCTAAAATTCTTGTAATCTTCTTCGCTAATGTTTGTTGGTTTAATTTCGTTATTTATAAAATACTCCAGTTTTTGATAATCATATAGATCTTTTGGTGTCCCCCAGCCTAGATAATGATCAACATCAAAAATAATCGACCTTTTGCCCATTTTCTTTAAAAAAATTGGAATAGAGTCGACATAAAACTCATTGTTAATTCTATAATTTTCGGAAATCATTAATTCTGTTGCGTTGATGAAATCCTTTGCTCTTTTGAAAGAAAAACTTGCTATAACGGCATGGTCATTATAAGGATCTTCAGAAATTGGAATTTTTATGGACATGTCTTTTATTGTTTCAAGATCTTCTTCAAGAACACACCATCCCCATGCTTTTGGATTTCTTTGCAATGTTTCTTTTTTAGTAAAAGTCCAGACAATGCAATCGACACTTTCATCTTTAGATAATTTCTCGTATTTTTCCTCATCATATAAATAACCATTGTCACATGCTGCAATAAATAAAGGTTCTTCGGGAATTAGAAAAGGTTTTGCTAGCATGCAAGTACAGGCTTGACCTTCGGTTGTTTTTTCAACAGGAATTATAATTGCAGAAGGGATTTCTTTCTTTATGATTTTGTCGATTTGATAATCTTCGATATGCTCTTTTCTAACAATAAAGATCCATTTATCACTTTTTGGCATATCTCTTATAGCTTTAATTATCATTGGCACCCCTGAAACTGGAATCAATGGTTTTGGAAGAACATAACCCTCTTTATCGAAACGACTTCCAAGTCCTGCCATGGGAATTATATTTGCCATTATTCCCAATTATTTGCATAATTTATTGCTGTCATTATTGCTGTTGGCTCGAAGTTAAAACTCCTCATTTTTTCTTTGTATGTTTCTATATCTTCTGGTCTACTCCATCTCTCTGGACAGACAAGGCAAGTCTTAAATGGCTTTAGTTTCTCAATTACTCCTTCATCTAATGGAAGCTTAGTATTTGTATCTATCCAGACCCAATCAGCTAATGGTAATCCGTTTTTTACCTGAGATTCGACCATCTCGATTGGCTCCGCTTCGGAAAAGCGAATAGCTATTTTTTTAAATCCGTCTTTTCTTGTGGCCTTGTAGATGAATGGAAACTCGCAATCTAACAGGAAATAGTTTTCAATATTATGTTTTTTCGCTAGCTCTATGACTCTGTCTTCATAACCAGCTTCTTTTATGTTAAAAATCACAAAAGCATGATTGAAATTCATAAGATATTCTTCTAATTCATCATATTTTTTTTCAGGGTCTATTGTATTATGGTTTAGAAATAATTTGTTCCCGAATCCTCTAACGTCTATTTCAACTCCATATTTTGAAGGAATGCTTCTTAATTCTTCTATTGTATTAACTCTATGAATTATTATCATTTTGTCCATAGTATTTGTTTGCTCCATGCTTTCTAAAGAAGTGTTTTCTTAATAAATCTTGGGGCAATGATCTTATTTGATTGTTTAATGCAATTGTTTTCATGTTCATTGTTGCAATGTTTTCCAAGACAACTGAATTATAAATCGCAGAGTCTAAATCCTTTCCCCAAACAAATGGTCCGTGTCCAAAAACAAGGCATGCTTCTATTTCCTTTGGGTTTATACCTTTTTGTTTAAAATGATTACAAATAGCTATTCCTGTATTTCTTTCATAGTTATTCTCTATCGCCGACTGTGGAATCTTTGGAATTATTGGGATATTTCCGTTGAAATGATCCGCGTGAGTTGTTCCTAGGCATTCTATTGGCATATTAGCTTGTGCAAAAGCTGTTGTATTTTCTGAATGTGTGTGAATAATTGCGTTTGCTTCTGGAAATTGTTTGTATATTTCTATGTGTGTCCATGTATCTGAGCTTGGTTTTAGATTCCCTTCAACGATATTTCCTTCTAAATCTAAAACGACAATATTATCTGGAGTCAGATTTTCATATTTTATTCCGCTGGGTTTTATTGCAATCAAATTCTTTTCTCTATCAATTGCGCTGGCATTCCCCCAAGTAAATAAAACCAGTTTATGTTCAACTAGTTTTTTATTTGCTTCGCAAACTTGTTTTTTTAGATTTTCTAACATTGTAATTTGTAGAGATTATTTATTCATAGAGAATGAAGCTATTTTTTTAAGCCCTTCTGTTGTTTCGTTTAATTCGTAAAATACTAGATTATTGAATTTGTAATGGCCATAAGGGAAATCTCTTGTTAGATCTGTTATTATTTTGTGAGCTTTTTTGTAATTATCAAATAGTCCAAAAGATATATGGGGGATTAATATATCCCCTACAAACGGATATCCATATTTATTAATATTGTCCTGTAACGGCTTGCTTAGTAGTTTATAGGATTTATCATATCTTTTTGGCACTTCATTTATTCTATATTTGCTCATTAATTCTAATAAGTCTTTTTGGATTTTTTTTATATTATTCTTTCTATCCTTAATAGAGAGAAAAATAGACTCTTTTCCTGATATAATATCCTTTCCGAAATTGTCTATCTTCAAGATTTCTATCGGTATGGGTAAATATTTTTTACAAATACTTTTTATCTCTTTAGAAAACTTATCGCCTAAAAAGTCGTGAAAATATCCTATATAAAGTGTAGAGTGTGGAGGATCTTGTAAATAAAGTTGATTGCCAATTTCTTTAAATATCTTGTTTTTAATATTTAAAACTTTATTTTTTATCTTTTTTTCTGGCTCTATGGTGATTACGTAGCATTTCATATTTTATTCATGTATAAAGGCTTTAAATATTTTTTTCATTTGGGGTTTTGAGAGATTTATATAAAGATGGTTATCTTTAGTTTTTATAATTTCCAGAGGTTCTAAGTGAGGGATGTTAATTTTGTGCCATTTGTCTTTTGGTATTTTATAGAATTCTCCTAGTAGACATTTGATTGCTACATTATGAGAAAAAACAAAGCAATTTGTTTTTATGTTTTTATGTAATAAAGATTCTAAAAAAGCGAACATACGTGTCTTTACATCAAGACTGTTTTCTCCATTTGGAAATTTTGGATCTTTCCCTTGTTCCCAGTCTTGTTTTATATTTTGAAAGTTTTTTTTGAGATAAGATATATCTTTTCCCTCCACATCCCCATAATCTATTTCGTTTAATAATGGATCAATTATAATTTCTGTTGAAAGAAGTTTTGCTGTTTCTACGGCTCTTTTTGATGGAGAAGATAAAAATATATCTTCTTTAGAAATCAGTTCTTTTATGAATTCAATATCTTCAGTTTTTGTTTTTTGAATTGATGGGTTTAATGTTTGTCCCAAGAAAAAGCCTTCTTTGTTAAGTTTTGTTTTTTGATGACGAATGAAATATATTTTAGTAGATTCATCAAAAAAATGTTTTTTGAATTGATTCTCGAAATCTTATAAAAATGAATAAAGAAGGTGATAATATTTGTCTTTCCAAGGCTTAAATTTATTTTTAGCTTTTTTGGTATTTAACATTTTTATAAATGGAAGATATAGTTCTTTATTTTTTGAGAAAAGTTCAAAATATTTGGTTAATAGTTTTTTTTGAGGTAAATGTTTATATTCGTGAGTTTTTAATTTAAGAAAATTTAACATACAGAATTTCATTATATGAAATGCGTATTCATATTTATCTTTGTTTGTCATTCTTTTATGTTTTACATTTTCTTTGATTTCTTTTCCTATAAATTCATACTCTCGATACGATATACTATTATCATTTAAGTCTGTTAAATATTCTGATATTCCCCTTCTGGAATTAAAAAAATAGTTTGGTTGTAATTTATTTACGGGATAAATTTCTAACATTGGTGTTTTTTTGTATATTAATGCTCTTTGCCAATCAATACATGTAAATGGACTTTTGTTACAATGTTCTATATGCCTTTTTATATCATATACCATAAGATGGAAAACTACCGTTTTTTTATAATTGAATTTTAAGGGGCCAAATGTCGTATTTATTTTCATGTCGTATCCCCATTTATTTTTCAATGGCTTTCTTATTTCTTCAAGTGAATTTATTAAATCATCGAACTTTCCCTTAGTTAATTTATCTAATATAACAACTAAGTCTATATCTGAAATTCCCTCTAATCCTCCTTTCTCTGCAAAAGAACCTACGAGTGTTAATGATTTAATGTAATCTTTGGTTTCTAATTTATTAAGAAGATGTTCTCCAATAAAAATCTTTAATGGTTCCCCTCTTATTTGTTTTGTGGGTGTTTTTAAATTATAAATAGTTTTACGAGGCGTTTTTGAATTTAAAATTGTTGATCCAGAAACAATATATTTTGAGTTTATAAGATTTATATTAGATTCTTTCACTCCACCATCTAAACAAATTTCAAAACGATGGCTTTTCTTCAGAATTTGAAGTTGTTTTAATATAGAAAATGTTGATTTATTCATCTTTTGTCCAGAATATCCAGGATTATCTATTCCTAAAACCTGGATTAGATTTATTTGCCTAAGTAGGTTTTTTGGAAGTTGTAATTTGTTTTTTGATAAAATACAAAATCCTACTTTTCTTTTTAATTGTTTTATTTTTTTTATGTTTTCTTCCAAGGGTTCTTTAGAAGTTGAATGAATGATTATATAATTTGAAAAGGGAGCAACTTTTTCTATCCATTTAGATGGATTGTCTGACATTATGTGTGTCATTGTTTTGAATTCTGGAAACCTTCGTTTTATTTCATGTCCAATTGAAAGATCAACTTCATCTGTATCTTTTTTAAATGTATTATCTATTAAATCTAGATGTAGCCAATCAACATAACCGCCGACATGCTTCATTATTTTATCAAGATTCTCTTTTTTTTGTAAATAGATAGCTACTCCTACCTGTTTCGTATTTTTGAATGTTATATTTCTGTGAAGTGTGTAACTTAACATAAAGAAAATACTTGCTGTAAAAAGTCTTAAGAATATATAATTAGAAAAATTAAAAGAATAGAAAAGTTCTATAATAATTAGATTAAGTGTATAAACAAATGTAGCAATTGATATAAAAAAGGCGAATGTTTTTAAGCTATCCCTTTTCTTAACTTTAAAATTGAATTTTGTATTTATATAAAAAGCAAATAGCATTGAAAGAATGAAGCCTAATAGCATTAAGATTTTTGTATCAATTAAATCTCTAAATAACAGGATAGTTCCCAGTTCAATAATTATTGAAAGAACTCCGATTAAAAAATATCTCAAGAAATATCTGTATTTATATATTTTATAGTTGATATTTTTAATTATAAATGTTTTTGAGAAAACGAAGTATTTGCTTCCTAAATAATTAATTATGGTGGTGAATCCGATTACTATAAAATTTGCTAAAAATATTGGAATACCAAAAAAGACTTGTCCTCTAAGAAACAGTAAACCCGCAAATAATGAGAAGGTATATACAAAGAAATATTTTGAGATTTCTACTCCATGTCTTTTTGCTTTAGATTTAAATGTAAATGTTTTATTTAGATAGAACCCAAAGAGAGTTCCAGAAATATATCCTGAGGCAGAAGATAAAAGATAATTTAAATTTACTAAAGTAAAAAGAGTATAAAACAAACCATAATTAATGATTGTAGAAAACCCTCCTATAATACAGAATTTGATAAAAGATTCTTTGTTCTCATTTAATAGTGACTTTATCATCTAAATAATCCGGATATTCTGATTATAAATGTTTTGATTTATATTTCCTTAATATAAAATTTCTTTAATTTTTTTTTGTATTAAGAAAATATTATTTTCTTCTAATTTTTATTTTGATTGCATTTTCTATAGGTGTTTCTGAAGCTAGTATTAAATATCCTCCTCCACCGGCTCCTGAGAGTTTCCATCCCTTAACTCCGTCGTTTTTATATTTTTCAATTATTTCATGAATCCATTTAGGACATGTTGATGGGAACATTTTTATTTGTGCATCAAAACTTTCCCTAAAACTTTTTGCGAATTTTTCAAAATCATTATTAATTATCCCTTGAAAACATTCTTCTGCCGCTTGAGATAAAGATCTAGCATTTTCTTCATTTATATTAGATTTATCAAATATAAAATAATCGTCTTTTCTAGGTTCTAGTTCAATTAAATAAATTCTTTCTTCTATCCATTTTAATATATTTTCATCTAATATATTATTCATTTTTATTGGCCAGTGTTTTTCTTTGAAGAAAGAATATGTTAGTCCGGGGACCATTATACCAATAGAATCTTGTGCTCCAGCGGTCTCTTTTTCTTTAACACCTGGTGGATTATCAAAGCAAAATAATATGTTTGCCAAATGTTTTGGGTCTCCTTCAGGTAACGTGTTTCCCCACAATTTTATTGCTCTATTTCTTGTAGATGATGCCATTCCGCTTTTGAAATTAAAGTGATGATGTGGTTCAATTGATATGGTTAATACAGGGCCCGGAAAATATTTTGATACATATGGTTGATCTAGCCATCCTCCAGCCAAATCTATCCGATATGGGATTTTAGATTTTATTGCCTTAATTTGTGTAGAACTTCTCCCTGTTATAGATCTTTCAAGGAAAATGACCTTATATTCTATTCCAAGCTTTTCACATAATTCTTTTTTATCAGGAGTATTTCCGTCATAATTAACAATAAACATGTCTGGCATTATCTCTCTTAATTCATTTTCAAAATCTAACATTCCAGACCCTGATGATATAAATGCATTTTTTACACTTTTTAATTGACTTACTATCAATAATCTCTCATCTTCGCTAAATGTTGGTTTTGCATGTTTTAATTCTAATACGGTCTTATCAGATCCTACTGCAACATATAATTCTCCGAATTCAGCTGCCTTATTTAAAAATCTTATATGTCCGGCATGAAAGCAATCATAACATCCACTAACAAAAACCTTTTTCATGTAATTAGATAAATATTTCCATTTATAATAATTATGGATTAATACTACATGTTTTGATTATGTTAAAAACCTATAATCCAAAATTTCTGATTACATTTAATAGAATTTGATATTCTTTAATAAATTTAGAACCCTTATCTGTTAATATAAAGTATCTAAATTTAGAATCTTTACATTCTTTGATTAATTTTTTTTCTATTAACTCGTTTACATAATCATTAAACATTTGTGGTGATAAATTTGAGATATGTAAGAGGCGTGTGTATCTTATATTTCTATTATTTTGTATACTATTTAGAATGTCTTTTATTATCTCCAAACGTTCCCTTCTTTTAGCCATTTTTTTTATTTGTAAGTTTTGATATCGAAATTAAGAAAGACATGAAGAAAAGTATATTTGTTGTATAAATAAGGAGATTGAATAATGAATTAAGATTTGTATATAAGTATGCAAAGAGATGGGATACCCAAATCATTAATCCTAGAAAAAGCGTTAAGAAATAATATTTAGAAATCTTATTTCTTTGTTTTTTATCTAAACAATTGCTTAGGCTGATAATAGTTAAGCTTGTAAATAATAATATTTGGAATATATAAAAAAGATAATTCATTTTAAGTACATAATTTAGTAAAACTATAATAAATGATAATAAATAAATGATAATTGTCTGCATGTTTAAGAAAGAACGGTGTCTTTTCTTCTTGTCAATATATTTCCATACAAGACTGTATAATAAGAATAAACTTGCAACTATGATGAAGAAATTTGACAAATGATTTATAATTATAAGATATAGTTGGTTATAATATGAACTATTTAATGGATTTGATATACCTCCCAATATATATCTGGTTATAAATGAGATACCGTAGAACAAAAACGAATTTCTAAAATATCTTAATCCTTGATGGTCGCTGAGTTTAAACAATCTATCTGTTTTTAGTACAATAATAGCACAAATTAAACAAATTGATAAAGCATAAACTACTTTTGATAATTCTTTTGTTGCAAATATAAAATCATATATCATATAATAAAATGGATTTTAAATTATTTAAGGCTTTATACTTTATGATATTATGTAGTTGAAATATATATTCTTGTTTCGTGGTTTTTATAAAGAACTTTTTATTGTGTGAGATATGAAAAGAATATTAGTTGTGAGTATTTGGATGCTAGGTGATTTAGTATGAATGGATTATCTATTTATCATACTAACTTGTTACGTATTGAAGAGCGAATTAATAAACTTGAAAAGGAGCTAGGAGCAGAAGGAAAGGTAGATAAATGTGATAAATATATTTCTTCTAGAATTAAACAAATCGAAAGTTTAAAAAGTAATGGAGTTGTTTTGAATAGTGAAGATAAGTGTTCAGGATGTGATGGTTATAAGAAAAACTGTGATGAGTATATTGTTCATTGATTGAAGCAATTTTAAAAATGTCAAAAAAGAAAAATTAAGCTAGGGAAACTACAAAGAATTTTAGGACTTCTATTAAAAATGGATAGAGAAGTAACCCAAAAAGCTATTTAATTGGATTTATAGAAAGGATATGATTCTTTTCACTCTCAACCTAGGAAGAGGGATTACCAAACTTTCAAGGAGTAGTCCTACATATGGGAGACATAATTAAAATATAAATATTTATATAACTTATTTTATTTTAATTATGATATTAATAAAAATTAAACAAACAAGAATGGAGATTATAAAATGAAAATTGTGGTTCCTATGGCAGGGAAAGGGTAAAGGTTTGTTGGCTGGGTTCATCCGGATTCACAAACCCCTCCCGGATGTACACTTAAGGATTTTAATTTAATTAATAAACTGAAAAGGAAGTTGAAATGATAATTAAAAAGAGGAATCTTGTATTAGCTTCTACAATAATAATTTCTTTTATATCTTTATTTATTCTTTTGGGTATTTACGGTAATCCCTTTTTTTGGGACTTTTCACTTCTGTTTGATGGGGCATATAGGATTTCTTTAGGGATATTCCCTTTTTTAGATTTTGCGATGTTGCCCATCCCTTTGTCTTTTTTTCTGCAAGCCTTTTACGATGTACTTTTTGGGGCTGGGTTGATTGCTATGGCAATAAATTCTATTGTGTTGGCGTCTATACTCTCTATATTATTTTATACTATTTTTAGAGAGCATTTTGGTGAGGTCTTTTCTATATTCTTGGCGATATCTCTGGGCTATTCATTTAATGGGATTCTCGCGTTTCCGTGGTATAATCAGTTAGCATTTTTCTTTTTTCTAGTAAATTTCTTTTTATTATATCAACAAAAAACTCATGGGATAAAAAATAACTCACTTCTAGTTTATTCATTTATTCTAACTATACTGTCGGTATTTTCTAAAACAGATATAGGGTTGATTCATTTTTTATTGCTTTCTGTTTATTTTTTTATCTCTTCAAAGAAAAAAGGTAAAGCTATATTTTCTTATTATATTTTTCCATTCTTGGCATCATTCGTTTTTATTAATTATTTTATCAGTACTCTTTCTAACTCTGTTTATTCTTCTTCTACCGGAGTTTTGTTCACTAAATTTATATCTGTATTCTCAATTTTTAGTTTGAATATTTTGTTGTTTTCTTTTGTAGTTTATTTTTTAATATCTTTACTATATCTTTTGAGTGTCTACAAATTTCATAATCTGGATGCTGAGTCAAAAAATATACTTTATCTGATAATATTTCTTAACTTATTGGTTCTTGGTTCTTCAATAACTTCTGGGCTATCTATGCAAACAAGAGTGATGGGACTGCCAATAACTTTTTTCTTATGTTATTCTTTTTTTAAAAGAACTTTGGTTAATAAAAGATTGAGGCTAACCAAAAAGTCATTAAAAACCACTGTGACTTTTTTCATTTTTTTATTATTATTTTCTCAATTTAATGGGATTGGAGCAAATTCTCAATATCAATTTTTCAAATCTCCATCTTTGCAAGCTTTTAATATATTCGGTCCAGAGGAATCGTCTTATTATGAAAAAGAGTCGATTGGATGTTATTCTGGATCTTTATTAGAGAAAGAATATATGGTGGATTTAAAGAAAATTAGGGAATATATAGGGAATGAAAGAGATGTTGTTATTCTTGGTCCCTATCAATTTTTATATTGCGACTATAATATTTCTCCTCCTCAGGAACTTCCGTTGTGGATGCATGAGGGACTAACTTATTCTAAAGAAAACCACTTTGATGAAATAAAAAAATATTTTAATGAAAACAAACCAAAAATAATAATTGAACAATTTGGTTCCAGTCCTCATACAAGACAAGAATTTATAGACTATTTAGAAAATATTGGCTATGTTAAAAAGGATACATTAAGTAACAAAGGTGGTAGTATAAATATTTTCTTTTTAAAATCATATAATAAACAAATAATCTAGATAGGGAACAAACAAACAAAAAATTTACTAGAAAAAAGAAAAATGCTAACTAATTATACCACGGGAACGCAAGAATCCCATTAAAAGATTTTTTATGTAAAAAAAATATGGAGAAAGATATAGTAAAATTACAGAATTTAGACAAATATTAAAAAGCCCTGGAAAGAATAGAAAGAGATGAGTCTCCTTTATTAATTCATAAAAACAAGGAATTGATATTATGATTTTTGTATGATTCCAAAATTGGAAGAAGGGTTTTAAAATTATTTGTTATGTTTATGAGGGAAATAACTTTCTTCAAAAATTTCAAGTTAAATCTACTTCGTTCATGAGGGGAATCGTCATTTATTTACAAAGCGTTTTGCTCAAATCCCCTAAAATTATTAGTTTTGAATATCTCTCTAGTCTTAGAATTATAATCCCGTTCGAATTGTGTAATCTTTGATTACACTCTGAGAGAAGTAGTTTTATTTAAAACCTTCAAACCTTACTCACTTGGTTCATGAGGGAAGGAGGATTCGAACCCCCGTAAGCATAAGCTAACAGATCTTGAGTCTGCCCCGTTTGACCGCTCCGGCATTCCCTCATATAATGTAAAGATAAAAAAGAGTATAAAAGAGTTACGGATTTATGCCATTTCATAACCTTTTTATACTATTCTCTCAAATAAAGAATATGTCCTTGTAGCTCAGTCTGGATAGAGCACTTCCCTCCTAAGTAAATCGGAGATTTTCGTTTTCCGTTCAAAGAATGAAGAAAGGAAGGGGTCGCAGGTTCAACTCCTGTCAAGGACGTTAAATACAATGTTACCAAGACAACACTTAATATATGGAACGCTGTTTACAATCTTATTTTATATAATATTTCCACAGACATCCTTGTTGTTTTTATTTATTTTGTGGCTTTCTACTTGGTTTTTGATTGATTTAGATCATCCGATTTATTTTACTATAAAATATAGGTCGTTAAATCCAGTAAGATTTTGGCAAGAATTTAAGATGCGAAAAGCGTGGCTTAAAACTTTATCTTTAAGTAAAAAAAGAAGATATAAATCAGGTATAATTATTTTTCATGGGATAGAATTTTTAATAGTTTTAGCTATATTATCGAGAATATTTGTGATTTTTAGTTATATTTTAATAGGATTTGTATTTCATCTTTTGTTGGATTGTATTCAATTGTATAAGGGGAAATTAGATATATTGACAAAAGTTTCTTTGATTTATACATTGATAACAAATAAAAAGAAAAGAGAATTGATATTGAAATGAGACAAGCTAAATTTTTAAAGGATGTCAGTTCTGATTCTAGAAAAGTGTTAAATAGGTTTATGGGAGGAGATTTTTCTGGGAATGTTGGCCAAGCTATAAAAAACTCTAGTTGGCAGTTGTCTACGAATGTAATAGCTAAAATTGGGTCATTAATGTTTACAATAATTTTAGCGAGATTACTAACTCCAGAAGTATATGGTTTGTATGGACTTGCATTATCTACGATTTTATTTCTAGGGGTTTTTTCTGATTTGGGGCTTGTCTCGGCTTTAATAACATTTATTTCTAAGACAATCGATAAAAATTCAAAGAAAGCTAAAGGCTATCTGTACTACATAACTAAATTAAAATTGTTTTTACTAAGTTTTGCATCGTTAATATTGATAGTGTCTGCTAGATGGATTGCAGATTCATATTATAATAAACCGATTTTTTATGCAATCTTAGCTGGTGCACTATATCTTCCAATTGTCCATTCGGGAAATTGGTTATCTAGTTTACTTATAGCTAAGAATAATTTTCGTATTACATTTTTTAAAGAACTTATATTGCAAATAACTAGATTGACTATCGTCCCATTATCAATAATTTATCTAATGAAAAGAGTTCTGGTGGTGGATGTTTTTTTGTTTTTTGTTTTTATTATTATATCAATATGTTATTTTATGACAACAATATTTCTCTTAATAAGACTCAAACAGACAAAATCAATAACAAAACAAAAAGCAGAGGTGTTAAATTCTGAAGAAAAGAAAGAAATGTATAAATTTGTAATTCCTTTATCTATAACTGCATTGTCAGGAGCATTTTTCGGATATATTGATATTATAATGCTTGGACGATATGTTGAATCTGCATTTATTGCCTATTATCAAGTGGCCTTTAATTTGATTGTATCTGCATCAGCTATCTTAGGTTTTATGGGTATTGCCTTATTGCCTATTTTTTCAAGAATTAAAAATAAAGAATCTATAAAATTGTTTAGAAAAAGTAGGTTAATTTTATTTTTAATTTCGATTTTGGCTGTGATATTTACTTTATTAGTCTCTAGATATCTTGTGTTATTTGTTTATGGTGCGGATTATCTGCCTGCTGTATTTTATCTTAGAATCTTTTCTTTGTTATTAATTAGTTTCCCAATGATAGAGTTATATGTTAGTTATTATACTTCTCAAAGAAGAACGGTTTTAATCGCCATTAGTTTGTTGTTATCTACTGTGTTGAATATTGTTTTAAATTATATTTTTATTAATATAGGTTTAAAATATGGGATGGATAAGGCGGTTTTGGGTGCGTGTTTTGCTACTATAATTAGTAGATATGTCTATTTAGGTATTTTGGGTATAGCACGAAAAATAAAAAGGTGATAGAACCATAAACACAAATTTTAAAAACCAAATTAATCTTTTTGTATTAATGTATGGGTAGTTTAAAGTAACCTTTCAGGTTTCATGGAAACAACTTGTCGCAGTGCATGGGTAGTTTAGTGGTAGAATCTTTGGCTTCCAACCAAATGACCCGGGTTCGAGCCCCGGCCCGTGCATTTTATTCCTTTTTACAAAAGATTTAAAACACTTGATTTTGTATTAGTGATATGAAATTTGGCAGTTGGTATGATAAAAATTATAAGAAAATTTTAGTTATACCTGCTATATTATTAATATTATCAATTATTTTTGTTGTTGTATTTTATTCTCAAACAGGCTTTATTTTTAATAAGGATGTTTCTTTGACTGGTGGGACCTCTTATTCTGTTCAAACTGATTATAACGTTGGTGAGTTAGAAAGTAAACTAGGAGAGGATTTTAATGATTTTTCAGTTCAAGGTATTTCTGATGGTTCTGGAAACCAATTGCAAGTTGTAGTTATGGTTCCTGAAGAAAATTCTGATGATATGAAAAATGAATTGGAGAATATTCTTGGTTTTAAATTAACTTTAAAAAACTCATCTGTTCAATTTACTGCATCTAGTTTGTCCGATGTGTTTTTTAAGCAATTGATGGTTGCTGTTATTCTGGCATTCTTTTGGATGGCTGCTGTTGTGTTCATTATTTTTGGAACTGGTGGAAAATTAAAATTTTGGGTTATTATTGGCAATTTGATTTTTGCAATCTTTTTAGGAAACTTCTTCTTAACAATTAATCCTATTTTGTCAAGCATTTTGTTTTTCCTTTTTGGGGGCAGCCTGATTTATATTTATGTCAAGAATTCTGTTCCTTCTTTTGCTGTTATGTTTTCGGCCTTTGCTGATATTGTTATGACTTTAGCTGTAGTGAATCTTATTGGAATGAAGTTATCTACTGCTGGTATTGTTGCGTTTTTAATGTTGATAGGTTATTCTGTAGATACAGATATCATGCTTACTACTAGATTGTTGAGGAAGAAAGAGGAAACCAATGAAGCTATAGCTGGAGCGTTTAAGACCGGGATAACTATGACTTTAACTTCAATTATTGCTGTTGCTACTGCTTTAATTGTGGTATTTTCTTTTGCTAGTGTTTTGAATCAAATATTTATTATACTTTTAATAGGACTGGGATTTGATTTAATTAATACTTGGTTGACTAACGCTTCTATATTAAAATGGTATACAGAGAGATCAGTTAAGGATGTCTCTAAGAAATCATTTTTTGGAGGTAAGAAATGAAATTCACTGTTAAAATTTGGATATTAATTAGTTTTGTGATATTTTCATTTTTGTCATTATTTGTAGCTGTTAATCCTGTTGGTTTGACTTTTTTACAAGAAGGAGTGTTGATTTCTTCCATTGAGATGGGATCTTCTTTGTATGAAAGTGGTTTAAGAGAAGGAATGGTTATTACTAATATAAATGGTCAAAGTGTTAAAGATATAGGAGATTATCAAGAGTTGACGAGTTCCTATTATGAATTGGGAGAGAATGAAACGGTCAGAACGGAAATTTATACTAGAGATTTGGAGATTGTTGGTTTGTATGGTTTAGATTTTGTTTATAATATTAATGTTGAAGAAATGCCATCTACTAAACTAGAAACTGGTTTAGATTTACAAGGTGGCGCTAGAGCCTTTATCAAAGTTGATGGTGATGTTAGTTCTTCTGATTTGAACGATGTTATTGCTGTTTTAGAAGAAAGACTTAATGTTTATGGATTATCTGATATAAACATGTATCAAGTTGAGGGTGTTGATGGTGAGAGTTTAATTGGTATTGAAATAGCTGGTTCGTCTCCTGAACAATTGGAGGAATTAATAGAAGAGCAAGGTCATTTTGAAGCAAAAATAGGTAATGAAACAGTTTTTGTTGGTGGTAATGAAGATATTACTCATGTTGCTAGAACAGGTGAAAAATCGATTGTATATAATTGTAGAGATATTCAAGATGGTACCGTATGTGACTTCCAATTTATTATTTCTTTAAGCGTTGCTGCTGCTGATAGATTTGCGAATATTACTAAAGATTTAATATCAACAGATGATTATTTGTCAGAAAATATAACTTTTTATATTGATGGTGTTGAAACTTCTGCCTTAAGAATTTCTAGTGACTTGAAAGGTAGTCCCCAGACAAGTATTTCAATTACTGGAGCCGAAACCGGTATTGACCAAAAAGAAGCGTATGATAATACAAAGTCTGAAATGAAAAAATTACAAACAATTTTAATTACTGGTAGTTTGCCTTACGATTTAGAAATTGTGAAGATTGATAGAATATCTCCTAATTTAGGTGATGAATTTAGTCATCAAATTGTTTTGGCTGGTTTGTTCGCTATTCTTTCTGTGACTTTATTAACTTTTTTGAGATATAAAAAGATAAAAGTTTCGTTAGCAATAATTCTAACTTCGTTTTCTGAAGTTCTGATTATTTTGGGGATTGCATCCTTAATTAATTGGAACTTGGATTTGCCATCTGTTGCTGGTATTATTGCAGCTATTGGTACTGGGATTGATAGCCAAATTATTATATTAGATGAGTCAAGAGTTAAAGGAGAAAGTTTGAAGCAACAGATAAAAAAAGCTTTATTTATCATTACTACAGCTTTCGCAACAACATTAGTTGCATTATTACCTTTAACTGGTGCCCTTGGTTGGTTAGGAGTAGGAGCTGCTTCTGCTGGTTTATTGAAAGGATTTGCAGTTACGACGATTATAGGAATTACTGTTGGAGTTTTAATTAGTCGTCCTGCTTTTGCTGAGATTGTTAAACAATTACAGGAAGAGTAAGTGTTTGATTAGTAACTTACTAGTTTGTTTTTTATTATCTAAGAATACAAGATTTAAGATACAAACTTTTTTAAAGTGATTTTTGATTTATTTTTTATGACAGTTAAGAAAGGAGATTTTATTGAAATTGAGTTTACTGGTAAAGTTAAAAGTTCTGGAGATATTTTTGATACAAATGTTAAAGCGGTTATTGAAGCTGAAAAGTTAAAAATTAAGGAAGTGAAGCCATTTGTATTATCTGTTGGTAATAAGATGTTGCCTGTTGGATTTGATGATGACTTAGAAGATAAAGAGATTGGAAAAGACTATGTTGTTGAAATTGTTCCAGAAAAAGCTTTTGGAAAGAGAGATAAATCTTTGGTAAAAATGGTCCCAACCAAATTATTTTTAGAACAAAATATTAAACCTGAACGAGGTATGCGACTTTCTTTAGATGGGCAGATGGTAAAGATTATTTCTGCTTCTGCTGGTAGGACATTGGTTGATTTTAACAATCCCCTGTCAGGGAAGGATGTTGTTTATGAATATAAAATTAATAGAGAGGTTAGCGATGAAAACGAGAAGATTAATGGATTGCAAGATTTTTTGTTCCAAAAAAGATTTGATTTCGAGATTAAAGATGGGAAAATTTGGTTTAAAATAGAAAAGGCTGTTGAACCATATATGAAAATGTTTGCTGATAAGTTCAAGGAAATTCTAGGTAAAGATATTGAAATTGAAGTGATAGAACTAAACAAGAAAATTGATAAAGATAAATTAGATCTTTAGAATTAAAATGCCGAAAAATCAATATCATGTAGGGAGAGGATTTACGGGAATGTATAAAAAAGAAGGTGTCTGTCCTGGTTTGTTTTCTGATGAGTTTGTAATCATTATTGTGCAAAATTTGTTTCTAGAGATATGCCTGATGATGGATATTCTAAGCTTGATAGATTAGCAGAAAACATAGTGTCTAGTACTTGTAGCGATAAAGAATACCTTAAATGTTTTTTGATTTCTCGTCCTGATAAAGAATAGCTGGTATATCTGTTAGAAAGGCTAGGATATACTGAACAATAATAATAATTATAAAGGTTTTTGAGGTGTTTTCTATATGGAAGATATTATGAATGGAAATATTGATGGTTTTGGAAGAAATGTAGGAAATGATAATATTGATAGGGAACTTGAAGAAATTTTAAAAAAACAATCTGCTAGAATAAAGGTTATTGGAGTTGGTGGTGGTGGTGGAAATACGACTACTCGAATGAAAGAAATTGGAATTAAAGGTGGTGAAGTGATTGTTATTAATACAGATGCTCAAGATTTATTGTATGCTAAGGCTGATGTCAAGATTTTAATTGGTAGAGAAATTTCTAGAGGACTTGGTGCTGGCAGTAATCCTGCTATTGGACGTGAGGCAGCTCGTGAACAAATTACCGAAATTAAAAAAAGATTACAAAATTCGGATATGGTTTTTGTTACTTGTGGTCTTGGTGGTGGTACTGGAACTGGTGCTGCTCCTATTGTAGCTGAGGTAGCTAAGGCTCAAGGTGCTTTAGTTATTGGTGTTGTTACCTTACCTTTTACTGTTGAGGGTGCTAAGAGGATAGAAAATGCTATGGAAGGATTAGAGAGAATGGAAAGTATTGTTGATACTTTAATCGTGATTCCTAATGATAGATTGTTAGACTTAGCTCCAAATTTACCTTTGCCTACTGCGTTTAAAGTTGCTGATGAAATTTTAACTGGTGCCGTAAAAGGGATTACTGAATTGATTACAAGTAGTGGATTAGTTAATTTAGATTTTGCAGATATTAAGGCAATTATGGGTGGTGGTGGTGTCTCTCTAATTGGGACAGGTGAATCTGATAGTAATGATAGAGCTGCTGAAGCTGTTGATAAAGCTTTGAATAATCCATTATTGGATGTCGATATTAAAAATGCTAAAGGTGCTCTTGTAAATGTTATTGGTGGTAATGATTTAGCGTTGGATGAATATAAACAAGTAGTTCAGTTAATAGGTGAACAGTTGAGTCCTGATGCGAAATTAATTAGTGGTGCTAAAATTCAACAAGATATGGATAATTCATTAAAAGTGATGGTTATCATTACAGGTGTTAAATCTCCACAAATTAGCGGTGAGAGGTTAAGTTTAGAAGAAGTCAAAATGAGAGATATGGAAGGAGAGTTGGGGATCCGTTTCTTTGAGGAGTAAATTTAAAAACTCTTATTGAATCATTTTATTATGAAAATGAAACAGAAAATATCGTCTATGATTACTAAATATAAACGTGTCTGGCGTTTATTGAAAAAACCGACAAAGCAAGAGTTTTTAACAATTTCCAAAATTGCTGGGGTTGGTATTGCAGCTATTGGTGTTATTGGTTTTGTTATTGCTTTATTGATGAATTTTATTCAATGGTAGAATGATGAGTTTTATTTTTCTATAGAAATGTTTATAAATGTTTATTTTATTATTTATCTATCTAGTTCTTTGATATTAAGGGCTGGTTGGAACAGTAAACAATGGCAATAGGATTTGATGATGAATTTGATTATTTAGATGATGAGAGTTTTGACAATATAGCTGATGCTCCGTTTATGGATATTAAGGGTTCTAAGCTTCAACTTTCTGATGAAGAAAAAGAGGTTGAAAGAATTAGTGCTGAAAAAGAGGCTAAGGAATTGATTGAAAAGGAAAAGAAAGTGGAAGAAGCTGCTGCAGTTCGAGATAACGAATATGAGTCTGTAATTTTTGTTGTTAAAGTAACTACTAATAAAGAAGATAAGGCAATGGAAATGATTGTTGATAAAGTTTTGAAAAGAAATGTTGGTGTTTATGCTCTTGCAAGACCACATGGTGTTCGAGGTTATGTTTTTTTAGAGGCTCCTGATAGAGAACATGCTGAAGAGGCTGTTTATAATTTACCCTATGTTAAAGGGATTTTGCCAACTCAAGTTAAATATTCTGAAATTAGACAAATGTTAGAGCCAGTTGCTAGTGAAATTAAAATTGAGAAGAATGATATTGTTGAGATTATCGGAGAAGCTTTCAAAAATGAAAAAGCTAAGGTTGTTAGAGTTGATAAACAAAAAGGAGAAGCTGTAATTTCATTACTTGGTGCTGCTGTACCTATTCCTGTTAACGTTAGATTAGATAATATTAGAGTTATTAGAAGGGAGGAGCTAGAAGAGTAACGTCACTCGGTGTCCCCAAATTATACAATAGGGGGGAAACTTTTTAAAGAGTGTTTTTAAAAAATAATTATGGTAATAGTAAAATTATTAGTTGAGGGTGGGAATATGAAACCAGGTCCAGCAATTGCTCAACAATTAGGTCCTATGGGAATTAATATAGGACAGGTTATTAGTGATGTTAATGATAAAACTCAAGGATTTACTGGAATCAATGTCCCTGTTGTTTTGAATGTTGATGGAAAAACGAAAGAATATGTTATCACCGTTATGAGTCCACCGACTAGCGAATTATTGAAAAAAGAATTGGGGATTAGTAAAGCTAGTGGAAATAGATTAAAAGTAAAGGTCGGGAATTTAGCATTTGAAAGAGTAATCTTTGTAGCTTTACAGAAACATGATAACATGTTATCGAATGAATTTTTAAGTAGTGTCAAGAGTGTTCTTGGAACTTGTCAGTCAATGGGGATTTTAGTAGATAATAAAGAAATTAAAGAGATTATGGACGATTTCGAAGATGGTAAATATGATGCTATGATTAAAGCTAAAAATGTTGATGTTAATGAAGGAAAAGTATCCGAACTGAAGGACTATTTTGCTATTATTGATGCTAAACAAGCTGCAGAGAAAGAGGCAGCTGAAGCTGCGGAGAAAGCAAATAAATAACTTTATTAATTCATAATTACACTTCATATTTATGGGGCTATGGTCTAGCCTGGTATGATTCGAGGTTTGGGACTTCGCAGCCGCGGTTCAAATCCGCGTAGCCCCATGTATTGGAGTAAAAATAAGACAATGGTACCTCAAGGGCATGAGAACCCTTATCGTATCTAAAAAAAACAAGATAATGGCAGTAAAAAATAAAAAAATCGGAGCAGCAGGAAGGTATGGTGCTGGCTATGGTAAGATTAAACATAAATTGAATGCTGTTGAAGCGAAACAAAGAAAGAAACAAAGTTGTCCTTTTTGTGGTGGTAGAACTAAGCGAGAAGCTAAAGCGATTTGGGAATGTCAAAAATGTAAAAAGAAATTTGCTGGGGGTGTTTTTTATTTAGATTAACTTTAAATAGTTAATTTATATAATTTTAATATGGCATCATATAAGTGTTTTAATTGTGGATTTAAGATAAAATCTGACGATTTAGAAAAAAGATTTGTTTGTCCTGAATGTAATTCAAGGATTTTTTTCAAACCAAGAAATAAAATGAAAACGGTTGAGGCAATTTAAAATGGGAGAAGATTGTGATTGCGGTCATGAGCATAATCCTGCTGATGGTCAAAGTGCGAATCCTTTTGCGAATTTAGATGAAGATACTCAGTTACAAATTCAAGAGTTACAAATTTTAGAACAAAGTTTTCAACAGTTGTTAATGCAAAAAAATGCATTTAATATGGAAAATAATGAAGTTAATCTGATTATTAATGAAGTTGAGAAGACTGAGGGTGAAATTATGAGAATTATTGGTAGTCAGGTGGTTATTAAGTCTAGTAAAGAAAAGATATTAGAGGATATGAAACATAAGAAGGAACTGATTGAGACGAGATTGAAAAGTATTGATGATCAGGAAAAAGAAGCTAGTGAGAAGATTGAATCCCTGAGAGACGGGATTATGAAAAAGATTCAGGGATAGATGTATAGTGTTTCGTTTATATTCTTTAATACGTCATTTTATCACATAAATATTTAAATAGTGAAATCGTGAATTTATATTATGGCATTCAATTTTATGAAAAAACGAGGGGAAGTAGAAGAATCTGTTTCTGAATTTATAGAAATAGATTTAGAACAAGAGAAAGGAGAAGATAAAATTCATGTTAAGACTTTTACATTAAATGTTTATGAAGATATTAATCCTATATTGAATGCTTTGAGAAATGGTTATACTATTGCGGTTGTCGATATTGGTCCTTTGAAGCATAAAGATGTTATTGAATTGAAACGAGCTGTTTCAAAGATAAAAAAGACTGTTGAAGCATTAGAGGGGAATATCGCTGGTTTTACATCTAATATTATTATTGCTACTCCATCTAAGGTTTTCGATATCAAGAAAGGTGTTGCTCCTGTTATTGAGAAAAAGAGTGAGTCTGATTATTTTTAATTAATCTTAAATAGTGTTTTTTTATTCTTACTTTATGGTTGATGTATTATTTGTTGAATCTAGGAAGTTTTTTGATATTAGTAAATTACAGCTTGAAAGGTTGGATAATTTACCTGATGGACAAATTGGTTTAGCTGGAACTGTTCAGTATCTAGAATTATTAGAAATTGTTAAGAAATATCTAGAGAATAAAGGAAGAGAAGTTGTAATTAAACAGGGTGCATTTTATGATGGCCATGTGGTCGGGTGTCAACCTCAGGCTTTTGATAATGATTGCGCTGTTTTACTTTTATTATGTGACGGGAAGTTCCATGCTATGAATAATGCTATTATTTTGAAGAGAGGTATGTTTATTTTTAATGGTGAAGAATTGTTAGAAATTAAAGATGTTGAAATTGATAAATATTATAAAAAGTTAAAAAATAAACAAACTAAGTTTCTTGTAAATGAAAAAGTGGGGCTATTGGTTTCTACAAAAATAGGACAGAGATCTCTGAATTATTTGAATGTCAAAGAAAAGATTGAAAGTATGGGGAAGAAGGTTTATGTATTTGAATCAGATAATATTGATATAAACGAATTTATTAATTTTAATGATGTTAAAATCTTTGTAAATACTTCTTGTTTTGGTTTAGCTATGGATGATAATAGTATTATCAATTTGGCAGACGTTGTTGAGTTTTTCAATTAAATTTTAGTTATAGAGAAAATGGTTTTGATTACTACTATTATTGTTGCAGGTATAAATAGGACTAATAGGCTTGAGAGTATATCTGATAAGAATGATAATACGGGGCTTAAATTAGATAAGAATAACAATGTGTTATTTCCAAGTCCACCTACTATTACTAATGATACACTTGCTAATAAGAATGTCATTGTGTCTTTATCTCCTGTGTTTAGGAATCCGACAACAAACCCCAATACGACAAGTAAAGTATAAAATATTGTATATGTTTTTGATGAACCTAGTGATTGATTGAAGATACCCAGAATTATCGCTAATATTATTCCAATTAGAAACGCATATGCTCCTATTAGATTTTCTTTTGATCTTACCATAAGTTATATTAGTTTGAGTTATATATAAAGATTATTATTTATATATTTTCTAATAGAAATGTTTATAAAGTATTAATTACAAAGTTACAACATGAGAAAAAACATCATGTCAATTATTAGCATTTTAGTTATGGTATTTGTATTAGCATTTGTAAGTGCTACCGTTACTGTTTCTAGTGTTTCCGAGTTAGACAAGGATGCTTCAGGTTCTTTTATTTTTTCAGTTAGTTCTGATCAGAATGAATCTATTTCAATTTCTTTAGCTGAAGTTGTTAATGTTGATGATGCAACAAAAAAGATTACCTTTGTTACAAATGAGACATTACCATTTAATATTTTGGTTAATGAAACAATTTCTGTTTTGGTTAATTATACTATTGCAAGCGAATTCGAATTTTCTTTTGAAGATGACTATTCTACTAATTTAAATGTTAATGGTAACGTTAGTGATGAAGTTGTTAAAGTAATTCCTTTTGAAGTTAATACAGATTTTTGTGGTGATTGTGATAATAGGGGTCGATTAGATATTAATACTATTGAATATAGAATTGAAGAAGGATTCGGTGACGATGATGATAAAAAGTTTTATCCTATGGATGTTATGAGAGCAGATTTTATTGTTGAAAATAAGGGAACTTATGATATTGATAATGTAAAAATAGAGTTATGTGTTTATGACACAGTATCTGAAAAATGTGTTTTTGATGAGGACGATTTCAATTTATCTGATGATGATTTATCTGTTGATAGTAGTGATGAAATGGACGTTGAAGCTTTTTTGAATATTGATGCTACAGAATTAAAGGGTGGACATACAAGTTATAAGCTTTATATTTCTGCTAAAGGAAAGATAGATGATAGTGATAGTTCATATAATAACGAATATACAGGAATTTCTACTTTTGATACGCTTGAAATTGTTACGGATGATGAATTTTTCTTGGTTGACAATTTTCAGGTATTGACATCTTCTACTGTTAATTGTGGTGAGAGTGTTACGGTTGGTATTGATTTGTGGAATATTGATGATAATAGTGTTGATGCCGATGAAATTTTCTTAAATGTTTATAGTGATGATTTTGATTTTGATGAAGTTATTACTTTTGATTCTAGGATAAAATCTATGGATTTTGAGCCTGTTGAATTTACTTTTGATGTTCCAAATGGATTAGAGGAAGGAAAAGATTATAAGATTACTTTTAGTGTATTTAGAGATGAGAGTTTAGCATCTAAATATCTATATGATAATGCAGAAGAAGATGATGCGACATATACTTATGATGTTGAAGTTGTAGATGGATGTTCTGTAATGAGTCCCTCTATTAATGCTAAATTAGCTAGTGAGGCTATGATTGGTGAAGATATGGAAGTTACTATTCATGTAACAAATCCAGATAATGAAGCTATTACATATGTTGTTGGTTTAGATGGATATAATAATGATAAAGCTGAGTTTTTGGACTTTAGTGTGAGTGCTATAACTGTTCAACCTGGACAAACAGGATTGTTTGATATTAGATTTAATCCAATTGAAGAAGGAGAATTTACTTTTGATGTTAGTTTGACATCAGAGCTCGGAGAATCATATTCTCAACCAGTAGTTGTTACAATTAAGCCTAAAGAAATGTTTAGTTTTGATTTCAAAAATAATACAGTATTATATGTCTTAGCTGGAATTTTGGTTTTGTTCATAGTATTCTTATTTGTTTTAATTGCAGTTATTTCAAAAAAGCGTAAGACAACTATTTAATAGAATAACTTTTTATAGATATTGACTTTTATATTTTTATGAAAAAGATAAGTAATGTTTTATCGGATATCTTTATCAGATATTTTTTAGTTTTTCTATTGGGATTTGGGAACTTATATGTATTTTATATTATTTTTACACCATTGACTAGTCAAGTTATTTATTTTTTATTGACTTTGTTTGGAGAAACAATAATAAAGGATGGTATCTTTTATTTTAATAATTTTGACTTTAAAATTATTGGTGCTTGTGTTGCCGGTGCTGCTTATTATTTATTATTTGTATTAGTTATGATAAGTGGTGCAATAAAGTGGAAAAAAAGAATAATGATGTTGCTGTTTGGTTTTATTAGTTTGTTTTTGTTAAATGTTTTGAGAATATTTGTTTTGGTTCATTTATATTGGTCTGTATATTTTTCCTTTATTCATTGGTGGCTGTGGCATGTCTTCTCGATTTTATTGGTTGTTGGTATTTGGTTTTTGATGGTTAAAATATTTAAGATTAAATCAGTACCCTTTGTGACGGATTTTAAATATATTTTAAAATTAAGTAAGAAAAGTTAATAAACCAAATTTAAGATACCCAGTGAGGCGAATAATATGATTATACCTGCTATTAATACTCCTATAGATATTGCTATTATACTGTTTTTCCTTTTTAGGTTTAATGTCCATGCAATTAGTGTCCCTGTCCATGCCCCCGTCCCTGGCAACGGAATTGCGACAAATAGCATTAGTGCAATAAAACCGAGTGTGTCAATTTTTGTTTGAAGTTTTTCAGATTTTTTTTGTATTTTTATTAATGGTTTATTTACAATTTTTTTATATAGTTTTATTTTTAGAAAATGTTGATGTAGAAAGTCTAGAAAAAAGAAAATAAAAAAGATAATTGATATGTTTAGTGCTAATACCAGAAGGAAATATGGTAAGATAGGAAGGTTATTTTTTATAACATAATTTAATACAATTGGAAGACCTAATCTTAGTTCTGTAAATGGTAGTATTGTCAAGAGAAGGCCGAGGATTAATTCAGATTCCATTTTCTATTGGTTTGTAATTAAAGTTATCTAATATTTCTAAAATGAATCTTTCTACTGATTGTAAATTTTCTTCGCAACTACCTATTTGTATGATATAACAATCTGGATTTGTTGGGCTTGTAAATATTTTTGTCTCATTACCCATTTGCATTTGGACTAATGTTGTATCTACTGGAGAGTTCTCGCAATTAGCATATAATATGTTCTTAGAATTTTCCTTAGACGTTGTAGCTCCGCTAATATTGGTTATGAATGGGAATAATAAAGTGATATCTCCTAGCGCGAATGCGGGTAAATTTTGTTTACTACAATTTAGTACTTCTGGGCTCATTGTTGCTATATAGTTTCTTTCAAATTTTAGGTTATCTAATTCTGTTTCTATATTATTTTTTCTTGGATCTGTCCTAAGATATAAATTATGGTCTCCTAAAAAAGTGTTATTGTATATTTTTGGAACAGAAGTATGATAAAAGGTTATTTTAGTAGTCCCTTTCCCATCTTTTATTACATCCCAGTTTAGGCCTAAGTAATTGAATGTTTTTTGTGATTGTGTATAAAAATAGGGAATTAGAAAAGCTGCAAAACAAAGTCCTACTATAACAAAAAACCAAAAGAGTTGTTTTGTCTCTGTTTCAAGTGTAGATTTCTTTTGGGTTTCTTCTTCAATTATTATTTTCTTCTTTTCCATATTGAAAGATATAATAATATGTTTTTAAATTTTTGTAAATTGTTTGGGTTTTGGGTAATTTTTAATTTATAACATATCAAATATTGTATAGATGAATTTGTCTGTTGCTTGTGAGACATTTCCCTCGATATAGATACAATTTTCTTTTTGATAAATTTTTGTATTATTAGTTTCTTCAAATATAATCATATTGTCGACTGAACAGTTTTTTATTGGGATATCTCTTTTTGTTTGTATTAATGACGCCTCTTGATATCTTAGTATGAATGGGTAAAGGTTAGATACTAATTTAGAACTGGTTGTGCTTGGGTTAACTATATAGAGTGGTTGGTTTGAGTAATTTGAAAGTTTTGTTGTAATATTGATTGATATATTTGTTAGTTCTTCTGGTAAAGAATTGAAAACATATTGCTGATTATCTATATTTGTGACCCAATAATCGTTTTGTTTAACGAAAATGATTCCATTATATTCTTGTGTTTCTGTTGTTGATTCTTTGCTATCTTCTCTTGAAGAGAATGCGTATCCTGCTGTTGAAATTACTAATAATGAAATAAATACAACTGCTAGTATAGTTTGTTTCTTTTTTTCTTCATGTGCTATATCCTTTTTTGACTTGATTTTTCTCATATTTTAAATTATGTTTGAAGGTATTTAATTGTTTCTTTTGAAATATATATTATGGAGTAGAAAGTTTTATAAAGATTTAATCTTAATAATGACTATGGATAGGAAAAAAGTTCTTGTGGTTGTTTTGTTGATTGTTGCGATAGCTTTATCTACTGTTTCTGTTATTGTTAATATAGGTTTAGATAATTATATTGTTCCGTTGAATGGTGATTCTGTAAGTCCAAATGGGAATATTGGTGTTACTGTTAATGAGGTTGTTGAAGAATTCGGAGGTAATGATGAAACAAGATAATTTATTATTAACTGTTGCGATTGTTGCAGTTGTTGTTGCTATTGCTGGAATTAGTGTGACATATAATTCGGTTTCTGCATTTAATAATTTTTTTACTGGTTTCGCGGTAGAAAACGGTACAGTTAATGTTACTGTTTTAACGACTGCTAGTATTAATATTAGTTCCGCCAATGGAACTGCTGGGAAAATGTTGGATTGGGGTAATGGTTCTTTTGATTCTGGAGCAAATTATGTAGTTTTAATTAGTAATGATACTGTTATAAATGGGACTTGGGCTAATATTTCAGAAGGTTTTATAGTAGATAATGTAGGAAATGTTAATGTTACTGTTGGTATTCATTCTACTTATCTTGCCTCTAGTACTAATTTTCTAGGGGAATCAACAGATTCTACTGTACCTGAGGCATTATTCCAATATAATATTACTAACAGTGAAGCGGGAAGTTGTAATTTTACGACTGGATTTGAGGGAGAATGGAAAAACTTTACAGATTCATCTGTTCAATTTTGTGATGGTTTTGATTCAGTAGAGGCATCTGATACTATGATGATTAATATTCTATTGGGAATCCCTAGTCTTGCTGAGACTGGTGTATTGGAAAATGATATTATATTAACTTATGAAGCGGCTTAATTCTAAATATAAGTAAATTATAAAAAGGAACTTTATTTATGTTGTTTATGAAAAAGGTATTGACAGTTTTGTTATTTTGTTTTTGTCTGTCTTCTGTTCTAGCTATTACAGGAGTTGTTCCAGGTAGCTATAGTATAGATTTTGAATCGGGGTTGGAACGAGATTTTGCTTTTACCTTTAGAAATGACCCTGGGATGAAGACAGAAATTTATATAGAAGGGGAATTAGCGCAATATTTTGAAATTAAATCTGAGACCAAAATGGCAGATAATACGGTCGTTGCTGTTAGTATGAAATTGCCTAATACTGTTGAAATTGCTGGGTTAAATAAGGTTAGAGTTGGGAGTCGTGAAATAAATACTGCTGGAGGAGTTAGTATAACTATGAATGTTCGTGGTGTTATTAATATTAGAGTTCCATATCCTAAGAAGTATGCAGATATAGAATTTAATGTTGGTTCTGCTAATCAGGGAGAAGATGTTTTATATAATCTGACAGTTTTTAGCAGAGGAGAAGAAAGTATTTTTGTGATACCTAAATTGAGATTAGAGAGTGAAGGAGACATTATTGATATAATAGATTTAGAGAGAAGAACAGTTGATAGTATGGGAACTACTGTCTATAATGGGGCGATAAGTACGGATGAATATTCTCCAGGGGATTATGAATTGACGGCTATTGTGGATTATGGTGGTGAGTTAACTAGAACGGAAAGACGTATTTTAAGATTAGGACAACTAGATGTAAAAATAATAAATTATACAACTTTATTTAATAGAAATAAATTAAACCGTATTAATGTTGAGGTTGAAAGTTTTTGGAACAACAGAATTGAACAAATATATATTAGTGGTAGTGTTGTTAATTATCCAGGTATAACTTTTGAGTCTTCTACTTTTTCACTTAATGCTTGGGGGATCAAAACCTTAGCAGGTTTTTTTGATGCTACTGATATTAAAGAAAACGATTTCCAAATAATTTTAAATGTTAATTATGAAGATAAAGTCACATCTGAAATCATTGATGCTAGCTTTGTTAATGAGACAAATTGGGTATCAGTTTGGATAATAGTAGGAATTATAATAATAGTTATATTATTATTAGTTATTTTGTTGTTGTTTAAAAAAAGAAATGGTAAAAATAAATAAAGATATAATTTATTTGAGACTGAGATTCGTTTTACTTATTTGTTTAATTGTTTTAGTGATATTTAATATCATGATATTTACGAATAGAGCATTAAGTGTTAAGATTGTTGATATGAGAGTTGTAGTTGGTGAGAAAATTGGTATGGTTATTAACGACTCTGTTTTGGATTATGGAATTTTGCCAAGAGGAACTTCTATTAACAAGAAAGTTTTGTTAAAGAATGAATACAAATTTCCTGTGATTGTCGATATCAAATTGTCCGGTGCGCTTAAAGATTATGTTTACGGTGATTCTAAAATTACTCTATCTGTCGGGGAGACTAAAGAGTATAGTGTAGATTTAATAATACCTGGAGAGATGGAATTTGGAAATTATACTGGTAAAATGATTTTTGAATTTAGAAGAAATTGATTGATTCTTGAATGGAGAGAATAAAATATATTGAAGTTGAATTTACTTTGTTTTATTGAATTTCAAATTAATGAATAAATAGATTGTTTAAGAGAGTGGGAGAAGGTTTTTATATTTAATTTATCTTTTTATTTGATGAATAAAGAAAGGGGAATTAGCGTCGCATTGTTGTTGGTATTTGTTCTACTTGCTGCATTAAATTTTAATTTGATTTCAGAACTCGTAGAGATGAAATCTGTTACTGGTTTGGTATCTACTACTGGAGCTATTAAGTTGTCTATTGCAGTCGATATTAACATTTTAATTCAGAGTCCCGAGAATATTACCTATGAATTTAATTTAAGTGATGGAGATTATAATGCTGGAGATGGATATTATTACTATATTTTAGATTTGAATGTTACATCTGATAATGATGCGGAAGAGTGGAGATATTCTGTTTATAATGAGGGAGATATGATGATTAGTCAAGAAGTGTTTGCTCCAAATACACATGTTGCTTTTCGTTCGGGGTTTAATGAGGTAATAGTATATGCTAGTAATGTTGTTGGAAATTGGTATAGTGCAGGTGTGAATTTTACTATTGAGATTTTAGAAAGTTCTCCAATCTTGAATGTCAGTTCTAAATATTATGGTTGTGAGGGTGAAAAATTTAGTACTTATTTTGAAATTATTGATTATGATGGTAATCTTAAAAGTGTAGATGTTCTACCGAGGGATTTGTTTTTTGCTAGAATTATTTCTAGTATTAGAAATCCTATTTTTGATGGTGAGTTTTTCTCTAATGGAGAAATGCAAAAAGATGATGTTGGAAGTCATCTAAAAACAGTATATGCAATTGATACTTCAGATTTGCAGGATTCTAAGCAGGTGGATTTTGAGATATTAGAAATTAATGAGATTCCAAGTGTTGAAAATTTAAATGTTTTTAAAATATGGATGAAAGGAATGGATAAAACATTTTCGGAAAACTGGAGTGTTTATGATGTTGAGGATGGATTGAGTTTTGATGGTAATTTAACATTTGATTTAAGTTTTGCAAATGGAGGTACTTTTGGTTTATTTGATATTGATGAGAATGGAAGTATGTTTTTTGAAGGAGATCAATTCTCTCCACCGGGAGTTTATCCTTTGAAGGTTTGTGTTGAAGATAATCCTATTTTGAATTTGCATGAAAATATTACTGAGATTTGTGGTAGTAACGGGTCTAGTAATGTAGTCTGTGATGAGTTTGCTTTGACAATAAGTAATGATAGTCGAGCTCCTGAAATAATATCTTTTGAACCTGATAATATTAATGTTAATATGACCGATGAAGTCTATTCAGTTTTTAATGTGAGTGTTTTTGATGCAGATGGTGATGCGTTATATATTGTTTGGTCTGTTGATGACGTGGAGATACAAACCAATATTTCTTATGCAGATTTAGATTATCATTATTTCGATTTGTTTAATTA